>Ga0209573_1000220_pt1 | contig 143585 bp, 122 predicted proteins | sample TNRBio252014_DNA_FD_185870 | JGI IMG/M metagenome (GOLD analysis project Ga0209573, IMG submission 185870) | Wastewater treatment Type I Accumulibacter community from EBPR Bioreactor in Madison, WI, USA - TNR Reactor_6/25/2014_ DNA (SPAdes)... | ecosystem: Engineered > Bioreactor > EBPR >...
GATTAGAGGGTTTATTAATACATGCAAGAAAAACAACATTAATGTATCTTGGGCGTTAAAAGAAGTGTTTGATGGCAATCTAGGCGATATTATCAAAAAAGTCCTTTAAAATTCGCTGAGTAGTTACCTTTGCAAAATCATTTGCTCAAGAATTAGAAGAGTTCAAAATCAAGAGAAAAGAGGTTTTTGAATTTACCCAAAACCCAAAGATTGAAAAGATGGGTGATTCTTTTGCGATTTCTTTTACAGTAAAAGATTACTGTGACGCAACTATTGTAATCGAAAACTCCCAGAATAAAATTCGTCGACACCTTATTTCTGGTGTACTTGGGAAAAATCCACCTAAGCCTTTCACCGCAGATTCTCTATCACAAAAAGTAATTTGGGATGGTAAAGATGACGAAGGTAAATATATTGACGATATAGAGAATTGCCATGTGCGTGTGTCTCTAGGGTTAAAACCAGTGTTTGAAAAAAAATTATTTTCGACTCCTTACAAGCGCATGGGCAATAACGCCCCAATTATTTGTGCCGACAAATCAGGAATTTATACCTATGAAGGCATGGGGTCAGAGTTTATCAAACATTTTGATCACAAAGGCGATTACATCAAAACAGTCTATCCCTTTCCTGCTAATAAAATTAAAGATGTAAAAGGTCTAGAACATACAAAATCTTTAATGGATGGTAAATCCTACCCGAAAAAACTTGGTTATAATCAAGCAACATTTTTAACTTCTGGTTCAAGTAGTGGTGGTGACTGCAATAATCATATGGGCGGGTATGCGGCTTCGGCAATGGCTGTAAAAAATGGTCACCTTGCGATTGCCTTTGAAGGTCTCAACCGTTTGGGCACTGATGGTAGTAGTAATGGGTTAGATTTTGTCGGCCCAAAGGTTTCATTTAAAGTTAGAATTCGAGATCACGATAGAAGTATTGGCCCTACCAGCATAGCTTTTAGCCCTGATAACAAATACTTGTATTTAACAGGCTATATTTTAAAAACAGATTTCTGGGAATTCTCAGGTGATTGCTATCATGTAGTCTATCGCATGGAATACGCCAAAAATGAAGCTCCTACTGTTTTTATGGGAAAGGTGGAAACCGATAAAGGGATTGGTGATGACAATAAATCTTTTTGCGTTCCAACATCAGTTGATGTCGACGATAAAGGCCGTGTGTATGTATCTGATTTTGGCAACCATCGCATTCAAGTATTTCAAGAAGATGGCACCTTTTTAAAATCTATACCAACAAATTACCCTTCAAGAGTTATTATTAATCCTAAAACACAAGAAATCATTGTATTCAGCATGAAGGTAATTGGCCCATCTAGCTCAGTGATTGCAAATAAAAAAATGGATCTAGGAAAACTACCTGCCACGATGCGAAACATGGGAACATTTGAAAACCCAAAAGAAGGTGCAATTGAAGAACTACCAATAAAAGGTGGCACTGGTGCAGGTGGGTGGTCAGATAATGGTGGTCAAATCTATCAAGTTGCCATCAACCCCTATAGTGAAAAAGAATCATTATGGGCCGTTGGCAGAAAACCAACTTTATCGACAGCTGAATTTAGATGGTCTGGTGAAGGGTATGGCTCTTTGGTTGGTTGGGCTGCAAGTGGTGTAAGAGGCTACAACAAAAACAATGGCAAGTGGGAGGAATTTGCTGATTTTGGGAAAAAAGCATTATCCGCTGTGAAACGCGTTGATCCGCCACCACTTGGCAGTCAAAGATTACATTTTAACCCTTCTGACGGGCATATCTATGTTGGGGAAGATGTTGGATTCTGGAAATCATATGATGAATTAGTTAAAATAAACCCCGAAACAGGCGAAATAACTTTAGTACCCATTCCTTTTGATGCTGCAGCATTAACATTTTGGTATCACGATATTGCATATTTAAGAACGGAAAGTACTGTGATGCGTTTTAACTCAAAAACATGGAAGGAAATCCCTTGGGATTATGGTGTCGAGATAAATCAAGTGTATTTTCAGACTTTTAGTGCTCCAAGAAGGTCAACGCCAGCGACTTCTGGTTTACCAATACCAGGAACAAAACCTGTGCATTGGCAACTCGGGGCAATGAGCGTAAACGCAAAAGGCAATTTAGCGGTTGTATGTTACGCGCCAACAATAAAACCAAAAATAGATATTGATAAAAGCCCATATTCAAACAAAAATTCAAGCAAAGAAGAATTTAAACTTGTAAATTATCAAGGGCGTGGGATGCCGTACTTTATAAATATTTGGGATAAGCATGGAAAGTTAATTAAAGAAGATTGTTTTCCAGGAATGCCCTATACTGATGGCGTAGGCATTGATAATGATGATAATTTATTTGTTTTATTGGGTGGGCCAAGATATATCAATGAAAAAGATAAATTTACAGAATTCACAGAAACTTTAGCCAAAGCAATTCCAAACAAAGCAAAAATTATTACTGCTAGCCCTCGTGCCGAAATACCTCTGCCACAAGATCAAATCCCCAAAAGAAAACCTGATATTATTGTACCCGCATTTGGGAATTCGTGGATTGAAGATGCGGAATGGCTTTATGGTGGCATTGGGCATGGTGCTCAGGGAGGTTGTGCGTGTTGGCACGGTAGCTTTAGTTTAGATTTGTTAGGGCGTTCATTTGTGCCTGAACCAAATCAGTTCCAAGTTGGTATTTTAGATACTAATGGAAATTTAATTATGCGCGTAGGGCAATATTCAAATGCAGACTCCTATGGGCCAAAAAGCCCAGTGCCTCTTGGTGGCAATGAAATTGGGATGATGATGGCATATTATGTAGATGTTGAAACCGATAAACGACTTTTTATATCCGATACAGGTAATGAAAGAATTTTGAGCGTAAAATTAAATTATGAAGTCGATGTTAAATTACCTTTAAAATAAAGACAATTAACCAAATCGATAGGAATTATTAATAAAATTATAATTCTTCAAATCAGAAGTAGGGCATACCTTTGGTGTGCCTTTTAGCCTTCGTAAAAAAATACAGAAATAATTTAGGGGTTTAAAAAACGACACACACATTTCTCAAAAGATATTTCTCTGTAAGCATCCGTTTTGTAACAAGTTAATATTCTATGGTTTGCGATTTCATTCTACTTGAATTTCCATCTTGAAAACTAACTTTCTTTTTAGACTACTAGGTTAAATATTAGATAACATTCTAAATCGCTCATTTTAATTTAATATCCTTACTATAATTACACTACCAATTTTGATTTTTGTTTGACTCCACTTACAAGGATCTCTATAATATGTATGTTATGTCTATTTGTCGTCTTTCGTTTTTCCTTGCCTTTTACTTCTCTTGTATAAAAATATTTTTCGAAAGGGTATCGCATGCCAATTAGAATCTTTTCAATACTCGTTATTTTTTTAACACTATTTGCTTCGGGGCATGCTCAAGAAGAATTTAAAATCAAACGCGAACAAAACTTTGAGTTTCAAGTTGAGCCTACGATTAGCAAAAACGATAAAGGGTTTGACATTAACTTCGAAACAAAAGGGTTTTGTGATGTCACCATCGTCATCGAAGATCTAAGTGGTAAAATTTTGCGACATTTGGCAAGCGGTGTTCTTGGAGCAAATGCACCGGAACCTCTCAGCAAAAACAACAAAACCCAAAAAATTTACTGGGATGGTAAAAATGACCAAGAAAAATACCTAGATAACTTAGAAAATTACATAGTTAGAGTTTCGCTAGGTTTAAAGCCTCAATTTGAAAAGACTTTATATTGGACACCATATCGTCGTATCGAGCAAAAATCACCTTCTATAGTTTGCGTTCCAGAAGGTGTAGTAGTGTATGAAGGCGGAAAAGCCATGGACTTTATCAGAATGTACCAACACGATGGTTCTTATCTGAGGTCTGTTTACCCGTTTAGTAATAGCAGTGTAAAAAAAGTTACTGGCCTACTTTGGCATAATTACCCACAAGATGGTAAAGATTCCCCTTTAAAAACAAATTTCTTACAAAACACAATGCTTACTTCAGGCGATAATAGTGTTCCACTTACTTATAAAGCAGACAAAAAAGAATTTGTATCAGTTGTAGGCAAAGCCCCTCAACACTATGGTATGAGCGGTTCAGCTGCCACAGCAATAGCCGTACAAAAAAACAAATTAGCACTCGTGCATTTGAAACTCAATCGACTAGGGCTGAATGGCGATAATGAAGGCCAAAATCTGGAAGGCCCTAAAACAAGCATCACAACAGCTGACCGTGAAAAGTATATTCACGGTAAAAATCTGGAAGCAAGCCCTAAGAGTTGCGCGATTAGCCCTGACGGCGAATGGCTTTATCTAACAGGCTATAGCTGGACAGCCTATCAACACACTGGAGGGTATTGGGTAGAGTGGCTAAATTGTCTTGCTAGAATCAAATATGATGGCTCAGGCTCTCTCGAAATTATTGCTGGTAGCGACAAATTAGATGAAATAGGCTCAGACAATACCAAGCTAAATACTCCTACTAGCGTTATCACCGATTCAAAAGGTAATATATATGTTACAGATTATATGAACGATCGCATTCAAGTCTTTACGGCAGATGGCAAATACAAAAGAAGCATCTCGGTTACGAAGCCAGTTTGTTTAACTATTAATGAAAAGACAAATGAATTTTATGTAGGCTCTTGGTTTTTAAAAACCAATCAAAAAATCGCACAAGAGTTTACTGTTGCCAAACCAACTCTACAAAAATACTCTAATTTAGAAAATCCAAAATTACTTCAAACTTATATCCTTCCTTTTGACGGATATTCACCAAATTTTTCACAATGGGACCAAAGTGGTGGCCAACAATTTAAAGTTGTTGTTGATATTTATAGCGACATCCATCGCTTATGGGTTGTTGCAGGCTCCCCTCCTATGTTAGCTCCGCACCAGTTAGCAACCCAAACTGTAAGCCCATGGGAAAAATTTGGAACAAAAATTTATAAAATAGAACAAGATAAACTAGTTCTGGAAAAAGACTTCGGCAACGAGGCCAACAAAGCAGTTGCTAGATTGGTACCCCCACTTGATTATCGACAAAAAATTTATGTAAACCCTAAGTCAGAATTACTTTATTTATGGGAAGGCCAAACAGAAGATGGCACTGGTGCTGGCAAAGCCTCGCAAGAACTAATCGAAATAGACCCAAAAACAGGAATATCAAGAAAATTACCACTACCATTTGATGCCGAAGATATTGCTTTTGATTCCAACAATATGATGTATTTAAAAACTCGTGGGGTTGTCGCAAGATTTCAAATTGATACTATGAAAGAAGTACCTTGGGATTATGGTAGTGAAGAACAACGCGTAGGTTTTGCCAGTGGCAAAATGGGAAAACAAAGTGATTTAGTCTCTGGACTAAAAGTACCAGGAAATTTAAATTGGCAGCATGGCGGTATGTTTATTACACCTAAAGGCGAATTGGTTGTGGCTAGTTACTTAAACCCCGATGACAAGGCCAACCCAAAAGATAGTTCATTTAAACCTACTATTTACCCAGGTCGAGCTTTAAGTCATAGCCATGGGGGAACTTATATAAATGTATGGAATCAACATGGGCAAGTAATGGTTAAAGATGCAATTCCTGGGCTAGCTGAACTTGATGGAATAGGAATGGATGTAAATGGCAACCTGTATATGATGACTCATGCAACAAGAATTTTTAACAACAAAACTTACTTCAATGACTTAACGGGGACCATTTTGCGTTTTAGCAAAGGCAAAGGAAAAATTTTAAGCATTAATAGTAAAAGCGTAGCCATTGAACTAGAAAAAGAACAATTTCCAAAACGCTCCCTAGATTTAATTGGCGCAGCTGGCTCACAATGGGCCGAGGAATGTGACTGGCTATATGGTGGTGTTGGTTATGGGGGGAAAAACAAAGGTGTTGGTTGTGCATGCTGGAATTCAAAATATACGCTAGATTATTTAGGCCGTAGCTTCGCACCAGAAATAGACCGATATAAAATTGCAGTTTTGGATTCAAATGGCAATTTAATTTTAAGAATAGGTCAATTCGGGAATGTAGACGATGGAATGCCTATCGACATTGTAGGCGGACCAAGCAAACCAAACTCAATTGGCGGTGATGAAGTAGCACTGTTTCACGGTGCATTTTTAGCGACTCAAAGCGATAAAATATTATATATTGCCGACCCAGGCAATTTAAGAATTCTGAAAGTCAAACTTAACTATTATGCTGAAAAAAAATTAAGCATTATTAAAAACTAAACATAACTACTTAAAAGATCGTGGCATTAGACTCCCCATTTTGGGAGTCTTAGCTTCAATTGCATAAAAATTTCTTAGCTTCTACTAGAAATTTTAGAGAACGACCTTAATCATTAATAAACAAATTGCTTTCATTGGCTATCCAATTTTGTTGTTTAATTGTTGGTTTGTCTAAATGCTTATTAATTTCTTTTAAAATTTCTTCAGGCATTTGGTCTAGTGTTTTGCTTACAATTTTGCTATAAACAAAGTTTCGTGACAAAACAGCTGCCTTAACATTACTCAGATCTCCATTATATTTGCCAATACGATAACACTTTCCATTTACAAAAGAACAAACTAAGTTTTTGTAAAAATAAATTTGTTGCGAAATATGTTTGGTTGTTGTTAAAGTATATCTGTCATCATTTGCCCAAAACTCATGTTCAATCATCATATTGTCTTTTACCCAATATCCTTGAAACAAAAGTTTTGCTCCTTGACTATCCTTGTTAATTTGGGGCGAAACAACACACTCTAAAACAAATGGTTTTTCTTGCACAGGAATAGGTAGTGAATAAAAAATCGGTCGATTTTTTTCAGCGTAAACGCCTTGCATATCATTCGAAAACCCTTCAAATTTGTTAATTAGAAAAACGATTTCTTCACGAATTTCCTTACCGCCTAACCATTGTTCATTGGTATCTTTTCTTTCTATTTTAGATGGCTCAGGTATAGGATTTGATACGACGGGTGTTGGCAATATAACGGCTTTAGGTTGATTCAAGCTGTAAACCCCACCAGCGATTGCAATACTTCCGGCTAAAGTTAAAAAAATTGACTTAAATGATAACCACGAATTTTTTACACTCGTGCTTTTCGCCAATCGCCTTGAGCTATTTGCTGTCATCGTCAATTTTGAAGCCATTGTTTTAACCGTTACCGGTGCATGCTCAAGGGGCATACCCTGAATCATACCTATGACGCCAGCACTCGATAAAGTAATTTTTTCTGCTTTTAATTGTTCCGATATTTTATCTAACCCTCTTTTTATTATGGAACGCAATGTATTACCATTTACTTTTAAAATACCTGCTATGGCTTCCAGCTCAAAACCTTCTACATATTTTAAATGGATCGGTATGCGATATTTTTCAGGCAATTGAATGATTGCATCTTTTACAATTTTATGAATCTTTTCATTTTCTGCATTTTTTTCCATATTTGTTTCTTCTTCAAATGGTTTATTAATTTGGGCAGAATAGCTCGTCTCATTTCGCTTACGAATGGATTCCGATTTAATCTTTTTCAAGGCACAATGCACTACAATCGTAAGACACCATGATTGCAGAAGTCTCTCTTCGGCAGTCTGCAAACCTTTATATTGATCAGCTTTGTCCATAATACGAAGAAACGAAGCCTGAACAACATCTTCCGCATCAGCACTATTTTTTGTGTATTTTAAGGCAACACGATAAAACAAATCACTTTGGTTTTGAAAAAAAACACTGATTGCTTCCTTATTTTTTTCCTGAACAAATAATCGAAAAAGTTCCGTATTTGTGATTGAATTTAAATTCGTTTCTACCATAACCAATCTCGAATTCACATTTAGCCTTTTGGCTATTATATTTGTTAAGCAAACATTTGTATGTTACTATAAGACCCCCTCGAATATTCCATGGTGCAATAAATATAAAAATTATCAAAAAATTTTTAATAGTTTTCATTTTGAAAACAAAAACTGTTTTTTATAGTGATAAATGGTGATTGCGAAGAGGTAGTATTCTTAGGATGTTGGAATCGTAACCAATTGGTTTTGCTTACAAAAAATTTTTTTGCTGTTTGCCCATTGCAAACAGATAGCCCCAACAACTATTAGAAGTATGCACACTAATCGAAGCAGTGAGATTTTTTCAGAGAACAATAGAATTCCTGATAAAACAGCCACTCCATTCACAACCGATAACTGCACAGGAATTATGACAGCGGCTCGTCCTTTTTGAAATGCTAATTGCAATAAATACAAACCATAAAAGTTAGCGCCTACCATCAACGGAAAAATAGGGTTGAATAAAAATGCTATTGAACCTATCGTAAGATTATTTTGATGAAGGTAAATCGTCATCATTTTAGTTAAAACAGAACCTATACCGAAACAAAACCCTACTGCAAGGGCCAATATTAATTCTTGATTTTTACTATTTTTTTGAAATATAATTAGGCTTACGAATATTAAACCAGAACAACCTAAATACAAAATACCATGCAGCCAATTTAAATTGGTATTTGAAACTACTTCGGCTTCAAATGATAAAGATGCTGCACCAAATACAGTCAGAAATAAACCCACCCATTCCCAAGCAATCAATTTTTCTTTTAAAAAAACAACCGCCATCAAAACTAACAAGATATCACCGACAGACATCAAAGGTTGCACTAAACTAATTTCACCCATGCCAGTTGCTTTTACAAAAAAAAACCAACCAACAATTGTTGCAATAAGCCCCATCATCCATTTTATATTGCAAACGAAACCCCAAATAACATCGATTGTTTTTGCTACACCAATCTGTGGCAAGCCAGAAGCCGATATTTTCCACAAAAAATATCCCATTTGTATCGCAACTGTAGCAAATAAAGTCGTAAGAATCACACTCATAAAATACTTTCAACCAAAGAAACTCATAGAACCAAAGGGAGCCAACAATCCTAATTATTTTGAAAAAGAAACTTCCCTATGAGTAAAGACTTCATGTTCTAGAACTTCTTGTGCTAATTTGTTTTTCGCAGGCTTGCTATCTTGTATTTGATACACGCGTTCTAAAGCATCTAATACAATTTCAGGCTGATAATCCTTCGCGCGCTCACGACCGGCTTCACCCATTCTATTTCTCAAAATAGGGTCATTAGCCAAAGTTTGTAGCCTGTTAGCCAAATCTTCAACTGATAACGCATCAACAATATATCCATTTTTACCATGGTCAACCAATTCTTCTGCTGACACAATTCGATTTGTTACAATCACTGGTTTACCAAACCACATAGCTTCCATTGCTACTAACCCTTGCGTCTCAAAAATAGATGGTAAAACGAACACATCGCAATTTTTATAATACACTGATAAAGCAGCATGAGTTAGAAAACCTAAAAAGGTAACATTGTTTTTTATATCTAATTCTTCTGAAATTTTTATTAAACTATTTAATTGAGATCCTCTACCAGCAATTAGGAGTCTAGTTGTTGGTTTCTTGATCAATAATTTCTTAAAAGCTTTTAGTAAATATGGCACATTTTTTTCTGGGTCTAATCTGCCTGCAAATAAAACAGTAAATTCCTCATTTGCTTTTTGAGCGTTAGGTAATTTTTCATCTGAAAAAATTATAGGGTTACTTATATATGTAATGTTTTTTTTTATTCCTGTCTTAGGTAGATTAGTAGCAAGATTTTTGGAAACCGAAATAATTTGATCAAATTGATTGCAACAATTCACAATTTTTCTAGCAATCATTGAGCGGAAAGGGCGCATACACCATGGTTGAGTCAAATGCACTTCATTCATATGATATGTATACACGGTTGGCACCCCAAATATTTTTGCAATCTTCAACACTCGTAGTAGCAAAAAACTTAAGTAGTGAAAATGAATTCTGTCAGGTTTTACTTCTAATAATATTTTTTTGATATCCCCTACAGATGGCAACGCTTGATAAAAGCCAAATAATTTAATTGTCTTAGTGCGGTAAACTCGAACCCCTTGCCATATCTCAAATGTTGGCTGATCTGGTCGTCTAGAAGTAATAACAGATACGCAGTTCCCGCGCTTTATCAGTTCAGCCGCAACAACTTGCAAGTGGGAACCAACCCCTGTTGCGCAAGGCAAAAAATCGTCAGAAATCATACAGATAGATAAAGGCTTCTTTCTACTTGGCACATTCAATAACTTAGACTGCATTTGAGACTCCTTCTTTATGTAGGCGCCCTAAAGATGCAGACCTAAATCATCTTGTTGCAAAAATAATTTGAAAATTTACCTTTCTTGTTTTGTTTGCAAACAGAAAACTTAACTTAAAAATACATTAGAAAATATAAAAAACAATGTGAGACCCCAACCGCAACTACCTGCGATAATCAATGCTTTTCTAGATAGCAACGCAAGCATCAAAACATTAAGAAAAATGATAGTCAACACCAAAACAAATATTCCAACATACAAGAACAGCAACCACTCGAAAAAAGTTTCTAGTTCAGGTAATTTATCTAAAAATTTAAAATAAAAAGAAGCATTTATTATCGCTAAATAAACTCCGGCAAGCCAAAATGCCATATAATCGCTATCTGTCGGTTTTTCGAGTTTTTCGCCTTTTAGAATCCTAATAATTATATCTAACAACTCACCCATTGAACCCCATTAAATACATTTCTCTGGACAAAAACCGTTCCTATGTCTAGCCAACCCATTATCCACCCCCTTGACTCGGCATAGGAACCACAGCACCAAAACCGCCAGCGGCATTTCTACTTAACCCCGACATCACTGAAAAACGATACCAAATACTGCGAAACAAACTGCCAACTGGTGTTGAAAATTCTTGAATGCTATTGTCTGAAACATCTTGCACCAAAACCTTAAGACCTTCAACTTGATATCGTTTTAAAATATGAGCAACATCTTCATCTATATAGTTCGTTCGAAGACATACCTTAGATATACCCTTAGATTTTAACATGGATGCTGAAGGCATGTCTTGAGGAACAACACACCATCGGTTATCAAATTTGCCAGGCACTATTAACTCCTTTTGTGAAAGACGGTTGCGATCAAGCAAAAAAACGGGCAATGTATTTTTTGTAATATCCATGGCTTTTATATAACTTGTACCTTTCCACAGCGCATCCACTATCGGCCCCACATCAACAACCATACCAACTTCTCGGCAACAATTAAATAATGGCACTGGTTGATAGGAATATTTTAAAAGCGCAATCGATTCCCAAACGCTTTGATCGCTTGGTAAATCTAATATTAAAGCAGCGCGCTGCATATCAGAAGAATACCAATCTACATTAGGTAATTCAACTGGGCTACCATCTACAATATTAGCTTTGCCATCAACAGATGCAAAAAGTGCGGGCTTTACCCAATTTGACCATAGCCCTCTTTCTGGGGCCCAAATCGAAAAAACATCTTCAGCCAAAAGAAAACCTTGCATATTATTCATCTTAATCTCCTTGTATTAAAACGGGAATATCTTGTGCATGTAAACTGACCCTTGGTTTATCTGCAATACGACCATAAAAGCCACACGCTTTTCCATCAATTACAAAAACACCCACACAAAGATACTGAGGAATACCCTTAAAGTTTAATAATTTTCTAGCAACAAACAACTTTTGAGAAACCCAATCGTTCGAAAAAAATCTTGCACTCCAACGAATCTTCTTCACCTCTTTCTCTGACATCGTATTTGGCACAGTTATCCCTTCACCCACTCGACCAAAAGCAGGCTTCAATACCCATTCCTTATTATCATTTTTTAATGCAACCGATGCCTCTTTGGTTTCTGGCAAAAATCGCTTCCATGTAGGAACATCTACGCCTAATTGACCCCAGATTAAAGGCAATCGCTTAGATTGGGTTATTACGGCGGAAGCATGATTTGCTGCTGGCACAGTATGGGCAAAAAAATTTGGCCAGCCACAATTAGAAGGTAAATTTGACATCCATTCAGCAGGAAAAAATCGCACGATTGCACCAATTTCACCGCTTTGACCTTCTGCAATGCTAATTGGAATTTTGTTTTGCCATCGAATATGATCTGGTGCTATAAAAATAACAGGGTACTCTTTTTGTTTGATTTCTTGACTAATTGCCTTCATCACTTGCATATCATCCGTATAAGATGTGCACAATACAAATGCTACTAGTTTTTTATCAACAATTCGTTCTTCCAATTTTTCACATAAAACCTGTATAACACTTTTTTTAAAAGGCACTTCAGCATTAAAATATTTAGAAGCAATTTTAGGTAATTCAGAAGCTTCAGCAAAACCACCCGGCACATCACGATTCACCTCTGATAATGCCCAATCACCATTTTCTGTTGGGTGAAAATCAAAACGCATCAATGGAATCGCATTGTTTGGTAAACGGCTTTCTGTCCTAGCCAATGCGTCTCTAATTTTCTTTGACAACCCTAACTGACCCCATAATTCTGGTCGTTGTAGTAGTTCTTTTTCACAAGAAATAGTTTCAGAATAAAGACTTTCAGCCCATCGAGACAAGTTTTGAGCTGTAATAAAATTCAATAAAACCGCATGATCAGAAATACTATTAGTATCTCCGATTTGTGGGTCCCATTTATGACAAGAAAAAATTACTTCTCGCTTATAACTAGCATATTTAGCTTGATCCATAGGAACCAATTTAAAGCTATGTTCCATCATCTATGGCTGATTTACATAAACAGAGTTGTGTGGCAAACTTGGGGAAAAATAAACAATTATGATTGCTACAATAATATAGGAAAACGAAATAATAACATCCCAATTCACAATACTTTTTTGGTCAAACAATTTTTGCTCCTTTTTTGGCTGATTTAAAAATTTTTCAATAAAAATAGCGACGATCAACATAATCAGAACCGGCCATGCGCCAAAAAATTCTATTATTGTCTGCACAGCCGAAGACCAATCACCCGCAGCACCATAGCTACAAATAATGCTACTGCCAATACCATAACCAGCAGTACGAATGCTAGCATTCATATCTCGTTCTACTGTTATTTTTTCACTTAAATCACTACTCACAAATAAAATTTTCCATGCCAAAAGCCAAACTAAAGTCCCAAGCCCACCTGCAAAAATAACACACCACCAACCAGGCCCATCACCAATATTTGCACCACCATAACAAATAGTTGCTCCTATGATAAAAGCAACCACAACTAATAAAGCCGCATGATTTTTGCGTTCTAAAGCATCATCGCACCAATATATTCCCATCATCATCAAAAAATACATACAAGCTCGAGCCCATAATAGACCTAGCAGAATATAAAAAAATATGTAACTAGGGCTACTGACTACATCAAATGAGGCATATTTTCTTAATAAAATGAATAGACCAACCGTGCAAATAACCGGCGTTAAAGCTAAAATTATTTTTTCATTTTTTGCTTTATAAAAACGATGCAATTGGAAAATACATGAATAATAATACCCCCAAGCAAACAAGGAACCAAAAAAGCTAAAACCCAAAAGAAATAATTCGTCATCACCCATTTAATACGACCATGTTTATTAATTCGTCAATTCAAATTAATCGTTATGATACTACAATATGACTAGGTTGCCTATAAAATAAACCATTGGCAAAAGAAGAAATTTTGCTAAATACTCAAAAAAATGTATCTACTCAGCAATTCTTAAGTTCTATAGAAGTTAAACTAAGGACTATAATGCCTTCAAATTCTAACTCAAAAGGCAAAACATAGGAGTTTTTATTTAGTGCTTTTAACAAATTGCACCCAAAATATGGGGGCATTTTTTTCTTCTAATCGGCGAATGATTTCATTGGCATAATACGGTTCATTTTCTTCACAAAATCGATGAAAAACTGCTAAGGCAAAGTACCAAAACCCTGCATAATAAAAATTGCCATGTTTTAATATTTGGTCGACGGCGTGATTTTTAATGTTTCGATTTTTAGAAAAAGCAATAATACTTTTTAAGGCATTAGCAAAAGAGTTTTCAGTTTTTTCAAGCGTACTCGTTTGGGATATAATTTTAGCGTTAACTGCTTCTGAGTTTTTACTAATAATCGCTAAAGTATCGCATAAATGATGAAAAAGTAACGAAACATATTCTTCTGAAATCGCATTGTTTATAATTACAATAGGTGGTTCAAATAATAGCACTTCAGGCTCAGCCAATTGAGATAAAATCTTCATGATTTTTTGAGTCGCCAATTCAACATTATTTTCTTGAATATTAATCTTGGCCTGATTATGAAGCAAATGTATACGATGAAACAAAATCTCTTTAAAATTAAATTGACTCTCTAAAAGCCAATCTGCTTGAATTGCAATCTCTAAACTTTCATTTGCCTTAAAAAATTCTTTTTTTTGGTATTCAATAAATGCCTGTAACGGCAAATCTTGAGAACGCGCAAGAACAGAAACAGGCTCATTCCATTGATACTGGGCATAAGAATCTAATAATTGCTGATATTCTATTTCAGCTTTTGACAACCAACCATTTTGAGCATTTTTCAAAATCGATGACCGAATGCGAATCGTTTCTTCAAATTCCTTTAAAACCTTCTCCGTGCTATGCAAATATACAAATTGAAGATAAAAATTATTGAACAAACTAGTAATAGGTGGGCGCTTTACAATAAACTTATCTTTTAAACCTTTTTCAAATGATTCAAATAAATAACTAATTTCTAGCAACATAAGGTAATTAAAAAACAAAAAATTTTTTATGTAAGTATCTCCAAAATAAGTGCGACTCCAAGAGGGAAAAAGATTTCATCAAATAACTTTACAAAAAAAAATACTGTTTTTTAAATTAGAAATTTTTGTGGTCAAAATTTGACCTATCCCAAGAGAAAAAAGATAAAAACGAAATTAACTTTCCAAAAAATAAAAAGTCTGACTTCGCACAACTTGCCATGACTTCACTCAATTACTTGCCACCTCATTTAGAAACCTAGTTAATACAGAGATTAAAAATAGCTTGCCTATGGCTCCTCTACCTCAAAAATAAAGCAACTAACTCTTTATTTTTTAGGTATTGGCATTTTTTAAAAACTGTTATTACGCTGACCGTTGGAACTAGCGACGATTTTTTGCTTTTTTATTGACGCAGTATATTTTTAAAGTTACCCCTCAATCATGCCAATTCGTACCATTCGTCTTTGGTTTTTAAATTACCCTTATAATTAAGCTTTTTTTAGTAAGAAAACACCATTATTTCGAAAGGAGAACAGTTGACATTTAGAAAATTTATTATACCATGGAGACCAAGCAAATTCTTTAGTTCCCTTTCTGTTATATATTATGGATTATAACCTTTTAAATTTTAGCGCCGTATTTTCGGATATCATAGATGTTGCGCTTGTTTGGTTTATATTCTATCAGGTTTCCTTTTTATTTAAAAACACAAGATCTACTAAGCTTGTCGTTGGCGCTACAATTATTGCGTTGCTTTATCTTGGCTCCATCATGTATAACCTAGAAGCATTATCGCAAGTTTTTCAAGCGATAAATTTGGTTCAAATCGGTTCCATCATATTAGTAATACTATTCTCTCAAGAAATTAAAGAGGCACTTACTTCGATTGGTATTAAGAGAATGTCGCATTATGTAACAGAAGACTCCCAAACCATTGAAGCTGTAACTCAAGCTTGTCTTAGAATGTCTGCCAGCAATGTAGGTGCATTAATTGTTCTAACAAAACATGACAACTTAAAAGACCTTACAACGGATGCGATTCAATTAAACGCAGATGTATCAACGCATTTGTTAGAAGCGATATTTTTCGAACCAACAATAAAATCAAAAGGTAACAATCCATTACACGATGGTGCAGTAGTAATTTCAAATAATAAAATTGTGGCTGCTAAAGTAATATGTAAGCAGTTATCTGAATCTGTCGAGCTTTCTCACCAAGGGAAAGGAACGCGTCATAGTGCAGGTTTAGGTTTTGTGGAACAAAGAGATTGTGTAGCTGTAATTGTGTCTCACGAGACAGGCGACATCACTCTGGCTGCTCACAACGAAAAAACCCAATGGAAGATTGACAAAGCAGATTTGTTGTCGGCTTTAAAAAAATCACTGGGCATGAATACCGCCAAATCTTCTCTAATGAAAGACTTGAATAACTATTTGTTTGAAAGAAAATTTGCAAAATTAATTTCTTTAGTTTTTGCAATTTTTGTGTGGTGTTTTGCAAAATCAAGCATTTTAATTTCTTGCGAACTACCTCAACCTGTTGTTTATCAAGCTGGGCATGTTTGGACAGAGGACGACTATGTTTTGTCTCTTGAAAGCGCTAGCGAAAAAAATCAAAACATAAAGGTGAACATTATCAATTGGGTTAAATTGTATTACTTGTTTCGCCCAGAGGATGGTGGTAAGTTTGCATTTAAACATGCCATTGTAATTGATTTCTCTGAAGAAGACGCTCAAAAACTATGGGATTCCCCCAAGAAACGAACCAAAGCCGCTTTAAAAATCACCCAGCATTTTAAAAATGATATTTCTTTGAGTGACCCTGAAAATGAACCAAAAGTTAGCTTAAAAGTTCAAAGACTCATGAAGTCCGAGCTAAATGACTTAGTTTCATTTAAAATAGGGAATCATTCTGAAGTAGAAAGCGTAGAGGGCAATATTAATAGCGTTCTACTAGTACCAAATGACTTTGCGCTTAGTAGCCCCGTAAGTATTGATTTAATTACTACCAAAGCTATTCAGCCCATCACTGGTCAAGAATCATGGCAGGAAATAAAGTCTGTTGAAAAATTTACTCGTAATTATTCTGATTTTTCTGGTAATATAGATTTCTCAAAAATTGCAGAATTAGCTCCTATCGTAGAGTACAACCCAAACAAAAATGTTAAATTCAGAATCATTGTAAAAGTTACCGAGATACCAAAAAGCGAAGATGAGCTTATTGCTGAAAAGGAATACACTGCCATTATCAACGCTTACAAAACAATTGAGGAGTTAGTAGACAAAACTACAACAATTACAAAACCAGATCGCCAATTGGTTATTAGTGCGGCGATTCAAAAAAAGAAATCTTTAGAAAGATTAAACGAGACAACTAAGCAAATTGAAATTTATACGCAAAAAAAAGAACAGAAAACTTCTGAAATTAGAAAATATAAACAAGATTACGATTTATTGATGCAAAATTTTAACCCATCAAATATGGCCGATGTTCAAAAGAAAAGCAACTTAGAAATCAAGCGAGTGCAAGTGCCAAGAGAGCAAACCATATATGACCAAATTACCGAAACTCTTGCTAACAATCAAAAAAAACTAAAGGAGCGCTTAACTAAAAGCGAAGAAATCTATAATAAATATACCGAAACATTCAAGCCTGTATTAGATGCTTATGATGTGGCACGCAAGAAAGCTGAAGCACGCCTTGCCATTGCACCACTAGTCGCTCAACCCGAGTTGAACTTTAAAAATATCTCAGATCAAACCTTAAAGATCGGCACAGCCAGATTGTCTTCAACTAAAGAGATTCTTGACTTTTTTGAAATAACAATTGAATCACTAGATACTTTTTTAATATCTCCGTTCATTGCAAGAAAACCAGGCTCACTACACGAATATATGATCCTAAAAAAGGCACAACTTGAACAGCTAGATTTGTTAATTGACAATTTAAACACACATCTTACTCCTGCTGAAATGCCCAGTTGGCTTGAATTACATAAAACGCAATCGTTTGTTATTTTAGAAGACATTTATTTTCAGGTGGAACAATTGTCTAACCTAGACGGCAAAATATCACAAGAGAAAGAAGATGTGAATAAAATTTTAAATTACAGAATTATTCTGTTTGAAGCACTTCAAAACAAGCTAAACGAGGCTGTTGCAATTAAAAATGAACTTAATGCTATCTATCTGAAAAACATTGTGCCTGGCGATAAAAAATTGGAGCTTATCAAGAAAAAATTATTTGACTTAAAAGTCATAACACAAAAAAACTGTGAAATTTATGATCAAAAAAAAGCAGTTGTTGATCGTAAAACAAGAGTATTTAAAATTCCAGCTTATATCGACAACTCTAATCCGATTACAAATGAAACACGAAAAGCGTTTGAAGAATGGCCTGTAAAATATGGCGATTACACACAACCTGACGAGAAACCAAACTACCAAATGGGCTATAATTTAATCAAAAATTTCTTTATCTTCATCAATGCCGCATGGGAAGGGCTTAATAAATCCACAGAAGAAACTGAAAAGTTGAATTCAAACTATCTAAAAAGCTATTTAGCCTATATTGAAAAACTTGAAGAGCTAGTAAATGCAATTACAGCGGCTCAATAAAACTATTCTGCTATTCGGCCTTATATTTTTTTTAATCACTAACCTTAAAGCAAATGATGAGAAATTCGAATTGCCTTGCAATGACGGAACGCTTAAAATTTCAATTAAAGGAACTAAAACTAAATTATCCAAATTAAAAAAAATTATATTTTCAGAATCAAAAATATTTATTCAAAAAAGCACAAACGAAAGCAGTTCGCATCTTCGTAAAATTTTACAAGATACCGGTTTATTTGATTCCGTTAAGGTTGTGCTTAACACAGATAATGAAATTATTGTCACAATGGAAGATGCATTTACTTTACTACCAATAGTTAATTTTTCAACTAATCTAGAAAATTTTAGCTATACCATTGGTGTCAGCGAATCAAATTTATTTCATGATGCTTGGTACATTAGTGGTGCTTGGTCAGAATCCTCAACCGCAAATAGCATTTTCTTTTCAACTGGTGTTGTTTACCCAAAAGAGTATATTCAATCAATAGGGTTAAGCGGGTACGACGGGGACAGTTATTTTTATTTTGAAAAGAAATGGTATCAATTTGAAATTACGGATATCGCACTAACAATAAATTTCAAGGAAATTTTAAATCAATCAAAATTTAACTATGGGTTTCAAGCTCGTTACACTCAATTTGAATATTTAGACGACCCAACTTTAAGCGGCAGTGCTTTTATGAGTTATGGAAAAATTTATAGAAACCACGATGTTTCTGAAGGCTTTCGATTTGGGTTGAGTTTTAGATATTTAGATGACAGATATAACAAATATACCTTTAATGCAAATTTTCAAAAAAACTGGTACATACCCTTTCAAAACAATAACATATTTAGAGGGCTTCAATTAGATTATCAAATGGAGTATTCAAATATTGAAGAAGATCAAAGATCTGTGGGTGTTTATTTTGCATTTCGTGGCGGGGCACTACATGGTTTACGAAGTAATAGTATTTTTGAAAAAAACTTTGCCTCTAATGGAATTCGAATTGGCATTACCTCCCAAAAATTTTTATGGACCTATTGGCAACCACATATTTTTGCAGAATCAGGTATAAGCGATCACCATACTTACTATAGTGTAGGTGGAGGCCTACTAATGACATTTCCATCTCTTTATAATTCTAGACTGAGAATTCAATATTATCACGGTGAATTACCAGATTCTCTAAATGGAATTATCATTTCCACTACATTAGATTTCTAAAACAAAAACTTAATTCATTCGCCTACAAGTTAGGCCTTGTTTGCAACAATTTTGGTAAATACAAAAATTGAAAATTACAGGAAACTATACAGAAGGTTTTCAGGCATTTCTACTCTCTTTGCAAATATTTGCTAATTCATCATTACTTTTTTTTGGAGGTGCTAACAGTAGTCAATTGAATTTTATCAGCATTTGTCATTGATACGCTTAGGTATTCACAATTAAAGCATTTTATTTAAAATTCTTAAGCTTATTTTTTAGCAAACGCAATTCTTTTTTCTCTTGCTCAATTTTCTTTTTAATCTCAGCAGACATCACTTTATATAAGCTGCTTGGCAATTTTTTAGTTTCAAAATAGTCTTTAAGCTTTTCCAGCTCAAACTGTTTGTCTTCTATGATTGATTTGGTTGACTTAACCGCTGCTAATAGTTCGCCTTCCTCACGACCTATTTCAAGCCCTTTTTCAAGGCCCTTTTCTATGCCTTTTTCTATGCCCTTTTCCATACCTTTTTCCATGCCTTTTTCTAATCCTTCTTTAAGGTATTTTTTGCGGGCTTTTGCTTCAATTTTGTCGAAATAGGTTTCAATTAACATATTTGCCTCGGGTGATTCTTTAATAATTTTGCTCTTAATTTCTTCCTCATCTTTTTGAGGTAAAGTAAAATAAGTCTCTATAAAATTATACAGCATAGATCTCTTTTTTCCAATATTCTTCTTTGTCTGAAACAGATAGCGCAAAATGCTTAGTTTTATTTTCTTTGCGTCAACTTCAGAAAGGTCCATTTTAGCTAGTAACACTTGAACAATTGGGTTTCGGCTATTGATATAATCTGTCACCTTAAAATTTTTCAATTTAATTTGCTTATAATTAAAACTTAAGAATTGATGTCCCATAAAGCTAACTTCGTATTTGTCAGGTAGCATTTCTGTCCATTTTTTATCATCAACAAATAATGCTATCGGAATCACTGGTTTTCCAAACTTTCTGTGAATCAAGGAAAAATACTCCCACATTCTAAAAGGAAATTCCTTTTGCCTGGAAGATTCAATTTCAACATGAATATAAATAATTTCTTTTTTGCCCCTAATATTAGCTTCTGCAAAAACATCAAGCCTTCTATCTATGCCTTCAAAAATATCATGCACCTCTTTATCTAAGAACTTAACTGTTTTATAATCAATATGTTTATAAATTTCTTCAAATGCAAATTGCATAAAATCCTTGAATAAATTTTGAATGAGTTCTTTGTATAGAGGGTCGTGTTTTATCGTCATGCGAAATTCTCTTTAATTGGAATTTATACTAATATATAGTGTTTTTATTAAAAAAGCAAGTGAAAAATTGTTTAAAATTAAAATCCTTCGAACTTTATAATAAAATTAAGCGCTTCAAAATTATCTGCTTGGAATTTGCCCATCAAAAAACACCAAAACAACGAATAGTAAAAACCCGTGCCGATTTAGTGTTTCTTGCAAAAAAAGAAGCAATTTTTACACTTTCAGATGAAAAGCTTCAAACACTATTTTAATTTTTATAACTTTATAATACACTATGGTCAATTCGGTTTTGTTCAATATTGAATTTCACCAAAGCTAATTGTCTAAATGAACACCAAACGACGCCATCTATTTACAACACTCGCGTTTACAATTCTGACTGCATTATGTTTAAGCCTGCTTACTTGGGCTTTGGTCAAAGGGGCAGTATTCGAATCGTCTAACAGAGGAGTTAACAGTAGTTCTTTTAATCGTTATCCAAATAAAATTTACACTAGAGAAAAAGACCCTGGTACCTACTGGTTGGTTATTGGATTACTAGGCTTTTTCAGCACCCTCTTTGCTCTTCTGACTATTCTAGAATTTCGCTCCTATCGAATCGCCAAACGACATCGACTAAGCAATTCAACAAGTACTGACCTCTTAGCAAAAATAGATAAAGCTTGTAACCTTTATCCGGAAAGTAAGGATGTGCTCTTGCATGCAAAATCAGTTATATTAAGCTTAAATAGTCCTACCGTTGAGATAGCTCTAGACGATCTGCTAAATAAAATACTGAAAGCACCCACTCTTCAAGATGCTAGAACAAATATACAAAGTCTAGCAAACGCACTTCAAATTGCTAATAAACTTCAAAATTGATTCACTTGTAAAAAGCATTTCATTTAAAATTACAGATTTTTATAAACAATTTTTTACTGCAAATAGTAATAACTATTCATTCGATTGATTAACATAAATGGCACCGACTCATCTTCTATAGAAAAACAATTATGATAATTGTCATCTAGCCCTAAATCTTTAACCGATGAAATTTCTTCGGAGTAAGTAATCACTTGAAATAATGGGTCGAGTTTTAAAATTCTCTTATACATTTTTTTATAGGCTTCTTGGTTGTTTAAAGTCAACAGCAAAATACTACACGCAAAGTTTTTTTTATCTGCTAAGCTTTTGCCGACAATAAACTCCAGTGACTCTGCAGAATCGGAAATATATAAACGACAATTTTCAAACTTCGGCACTTTCAGATCATAAAACGCACCCATTTCATCGTTTTCAAGTTGCCCTATATCTAGACCTAACATTTTTCGAATGATCTTAATATCAGTTGTATTAATAATCACATTTTTAAATTTAGAATTACGCCCCGTATTTTCTTTCCAAGTTGAAATCTCATCAATAAATCGATCTCTTAATTCTAAGGCTAATGCTTCATTTATCACAAAACCTTTATCGCCATTCTTTTTTTCTAATACACTAGAAAAATCAACAGACATCGCCAATGTATTTTTACAACGGCAACCCCTAAAAAACAATAATTGTGAACCCTTGAAAATCATCGGAGCACCCAATGTATTGGCCGCAAACCAATCACTATAATCGTAATAAACCTTATGACATTTTTGGCAAACTTTGGGGAATTGAGATAAACCTGAAATAAAAAATTCCGCAGGCAAAGGACTATTAAATTGAGCATTTGACTGAAACGCTAATTTTTTCTTTTGCATACAATAATGTACCTTATTTTAACTAGCTAGTTTTTCTTTAGGATTAGCTAGTTTAAACCACCCTATAATTGACAATTTGAGAAAATCGCTACTCACATTGCCGTCTTACACTACTTTCTTTTAGTATACGCCGCAAAGCTTTCTAGTTCCAAGAAAATTCTAGGCAACTTTGAAACTTCGGACTCAAAAAGTTCTTTTTTACAACAGGCAAATTTTTTTCAATTTCTGCAAACGATTCCACAGAACTTGTGCCAAAAATATGATCACAAAACCCAAATGTTTGCTGTTCTTTTGACAAAATCTTTCCTTCCAGAAAAAAAGAAACTTGACTGTCTATTTGTTTGACATTAGGCAAAGTCAAATAATAAGATCTCGCTTCACTAGAAGCTAACCAAATATGAAAAGTTATTTTTTTTAACTGACTGATTTGATTTAAAAATCGAGGGAAATCATTCAAAAGATACTTTTTTCTCACAGCCCAATGCTGTACACAATATTCATTATTATGCAATGAAGCTATATCAACAGAAGCCTTTAGATTGGCGTCATCATCCAATAATAAATAAGAAATTGAGTTCTCTGGTAGTTGTGGGCGTTTATTCCAAATTAAATATTCTTCGTTTAACTCTACTGAAGAAAAGGCCGTTAAATCAAGCCATGCATTAAAATCTGAAGGAAGATATTCTCTAATATTAAGAGGCGTTTGCGGCATAATTGCCAGCTAGAATCTTATATTTTGTAGATAACTCTACATCCGAAAGCACTAATTGTTTAGCTTTTCGATTTTCAGAATTAAAAACTAATGGGCCTAATAAATTTGCAGTAATTTCTGCTGGATTTTCACGCACCACCAAAATAACAAGAACAACCGCTGCGTTTACATCTTCTATATCTATTTCATTAAGTTCAGTTTTTGGGGCTTTTACTTGATAATCAGGCTTAAAAGTTAGAGGGTCACAAACAACAAAAGCAAGCTCTGGAACTGTGATAGATTGTAGCCACTTTAAAGGCCCATCATTCTCGGAAATGATCGCAAACTGAGTTTCATTCGGAAAACCTAAAAGACCTGCCGGAAATACATATATTGAGTCTTCTGGAACATTTATATTACCAAATCTTGTAGTATGCACTTTCATCGAGAAAGCCTTCCCCTAAAAAACGAATCTTACTTACGACCTGACGATTTTCTTATCGGCTGAGAATCATAGAACCTTTTGTAAAAAATCTCTAATTTTTAAAAAATTTGAAAACAAATAGGGTTTTAAAGCTGAATCACTTCGACTTTTTATAAATAAGAATGTACTGTCTTTTTTGAAATTGGGGGTTTTTTACGGTTTAAGAGGTTTTGCCTATGTGGAATCTTCAAATATTTCTAATTTTTTTGTAATCTAACGCCTAGACATTCTTCTTGACCGAGCCGAACGATCGCGGCTACTTCTACTGCCGCCCCCATTGCGAGATGAACTACGACTGCTATGCCTACCATTTGATCTAACGCCTGACCTTCTGTTTCGTAATCGAGAAGCTTTTTTAGGGACTTCAGGGTTAACATTAATTTTATTTTTGATTGCTTCTAAGCGCTCAACAAATTCTTTTGGTGTGGGGCGTTTTTCAGGCAATTTCTCAAGACCATCAAGCAATACTTTTGAAAATTCTGCTGATAATGAACTGTTTAATGTGCTTGGGTTCTCAGGAATATCTCGCACATGTTTTAATAAAATTTCACGCGCATCCTTGCCTTTAAACACATTGCGACCCGTCGCTAAAAAATATAGCGTTGCCGCTAGCGAATAAATATCTGACCGGATATCAATATCCAATCTACCTTTCGCTTGCTCAGGGGATATATAATTCGGTGTACCAACGCCTTTATTTGACTGTACAGCACCTTCTGTTGTAGATAATGTTAGAGCCAAACCTAAATCAATTAATTTAATGTGATTGTTTTTATCTATTAAAATATTACCCGGCTTAATATCACGATGCACACATTTAAATTGATCTAAATAACCTAGAGCTTCCCCTATGCGAATACCGATTTCAACACATTCATCTTCAGAGAAAACCCCGTGTTCTTTAAATATTTGCTTTAAATCAGGCCCATCGATATATTCCATTGCTAAATAAATAAAACCATCCTGAATACCAACATCAATAGCCGATACAATATTAGGGTGATTAAATGCCGCGATAATTCGCGCTTCTTTATACATGGCCTCTGAAGATTTATTGTTCTGATAAACATCTACAAGTTTAATCGCAACCGTACGGTCAAGACTAAGTTGAACGGCTTTAAACACCGAGCCCACACCACCTTTACCCAAATGGGAAATTAATTCGTATCCATGAATACTAACTCTTTGGCGATTCTGAAGATCCTGAATAAAATCACATGCTGATGAAGAAAGCAAATTACTGTCCTGCAATACTTCACCCAATAATAACGACACGCCTTGACTCTTAAGCTTGGCCTGCTTATTAATGGCATCAACAATATCTTTAGGTGAAACAAAATCGTATTTGATGGCAAACTCACCAAATAAAAAAGCCGAATATTCAACTGGTGCTACCATATCACCCTCCTAGATATTAATGTATTCTCTTATCGCCGTTTCTCAGAGAATCTAAAACGGCCTGCATGTCTGAAGCCAATGGAACCGCAAACTCCAATTTTTTGCCTGTTATGGGGTGCTCAAAACGAATCCGAAATGCATGCAATGCATGTCTTTCTAATAATGTCGCTTTATGAACCGCACCATTTACCTTTTTCATGATACAATATTTTTGCAAATCTCCACTATAAACTTCATCACAAACGATAGGAAAACCAATAGATTTTAAATGCACCCGTATTTGATGGGTTCGTCCCGTTTTTGGCTCCACCGATAATAAAGTATAACCCGAAAAGGCTTCTAACTTTTTATATAAAGTCAAACTGGGTTTACCACCCACTTTTACAGTGCTCATCTTGGAAAGCTCGCCTTTCCTTTCTATACCTAAATCAATCTGTCCTTCCTCCTTTTGCACTTCGCCAATGACGATTGCTAAATACTCCTTTTCAATCGCACGATTCTTAAACATAGAAACCAATCTTTGATAGCTCTCTATGGTTTTAGCTACAATGATAATACCAGAAGTATTTTTATCTAAACGATGCACAATCCCTGGTCTTTCAGGTTCATCTGTCTCTGGCAAATTACCCAAATAATACAGCAAAGCATTAACCAAAGTACCCTGTTCCGTATGGTTATTTGAATGAACCATCATTCCTGCAACTTTATTGACTATTATGAGAAATTCATCTTCGTAAACGATGTCTAAAGGAATATTTTCCGGAAAAGGACCCAAAGGCTTTTCTTCCTCTTCCTGCACTTGAATCAAATCCCCTGTTTTTAATGCAATGCTTGGCTTAGCCAATTTGCCGTTGACAAATACATTCCCTATTTCAATTAAATGATGGATTTTACTCCTCGATACCCCTAAAGACTTAACTAAATACTTGTCAATTCTATCGCCAGCATCAGCTTCTTGTACTGTGATTTTTTGCGGCTCTAGCCCCATGAGAAATATCTTTTAAAGTAAAATTTACAAATTACCTATATAATGTTAAGGAATTTCCAATAATTTACAAATTACAATCGTATTTTACAACTTGCCAAAACGAACAAAAATAGGAACAATTTAAATACCTAATTTTGTTTAACAGAAATTTTATGTAATTTTAATTCAAATTTAAAATTTACATTGAACAAGTATTTGCCAAGCGTACAATTCATTTTTTTTAATAAAGCGATCAATGGAAAACCTTCTAAAGCAACTTAAATACAAATGGCACTTAGAAGAAATTTTGTTTCAAAATGGCCTCTGCATTGAAAAAATTCAGCAGATAGAAAATGGACTGGGGTATTTTTTCCCAAAAGAATTTGTCTCTTATCTACAAACAATAAACGGAATGAAAGATGGCGAGGCTGATCAAGATCTTTTTTATTTTTGGGGTTCCGAGCTAATAGAAAAAGAATTCGCAACTGCAAAACCAGCTGGGCCTGACACTGTTTTTATCGGGTTTGCCGATAGAGTTGTCATAGACTCAGTTTACATGATTGAAATTTCAAGGACACGCCAAATTACTGGTCGCATAGCGATACAGAAAAAAACCACCAAAATCATTGCTCCTAGTTTTTATCATTTTCTAAATCATTACTTAAATAGTTTATCGAATCAACTACCAAGCTGGGAACAAATCAGTGTAAAAGAAAACCAACTTTCTCCCTTTACTCTTTTGTGCCAACAACTAATGCCAAACAAACTAGCCACTTTTTAGCAGCATCTAAGAAACTAACCTGAAAATTTTAACCCCACAATCATACATGCCACATAAATAATTAATATCCATTGAATATAATTTAACTTTTCACGATAAATCATCCAAGCAAAAATCGAATTCGCAACCATCATTGTTCCTAAAACAGCTGTTACAATAGCAACAGGGCCATTTGCTACTGCTAATGAGTAGCAGGCCGTACCAATGGAACCCGGTATACTATATAAAACAGCTAGCCCATAATCTTTTCTTGCTAATCCTTTCAGCAAATTACGATTAGTATAATATCGTGGAATTAATATAATCAATCCAATTAACCCAACCGAAGTTTCCCAAAAATAACCTACCGCCAAAGGGTTAACCTTTTTTGCAATATCTGCAGTTATAATATAACAAACACCTAACAATAAGCTAAAACCTATACTTGATAAAACTCCCTTGCCAACATGATAAGTTTGACCTGAAGTCGAATTTATTTTTGAAAAACCAATCCCAAAAACTCCAATTAAAATCATTGAAAACCAAAAGATTTCGGAACGACTTAGCGCTTCGCCATTTAACTGCCAGCTTAACAAAGCTGTTACAACGGCTGAAAAACTCATACTGAGAGCACTGGCAATTCCAATCGGTAAATATTTAAAAGCATTGGCAATGCAAATATTGCCTATTAGAGCACAAACTGAAGCCAGCAAAATTAATGGTAAAAAAACCATCACTGCGACAATTTCATTAGTGCCTGCAATAAAAAGCAATGGCAACATTGTTATTCCCATGCCAATACCGCGTATTGTTACCGCAAGCAATAAATCAACTTTGCGATAATAAGCAGTCATCAAAGTATTGTTCAATGCATATGCTAAAGTAGCTAAGAGTGCAAATATAAAAAACATATTTAATGGTGCCGCCACACCCAAATCAAAGTGTTTTCTTCCCCACCGCCTATCGAATACCCACCCTCACCTCTAGAAATATCATTTATGGCCTTGTATAATGCATCGATATATTTAAAACCAAATACTAGCGTTACACACTTACCTTCTACTGTTAACTCCCAATTATAACTAGGCTTATAAGAAAGAGTCAATTCAATCGCATTGAAAGACTTTGCGCTCTTAATCGGAATATTCGTCATTGCTAAAGTCGGAATGCTTAATCTAAGCCTTACAGTGGTAAGTTTAGTCGCTTTTGAAAACTCGGAACATAACCCCGAAAGAAATATGCACCCATCCTTATCGGCAGTTAAATTCCACCCAGGTAAATGATTCTGCAAACTGGGGTACTTCCAGAGGTAAATTTTACCTTTTTGATTACTTGTATTTTTCATTTCAAACTTTAAATTCACTCATTTTACCTGAAATTGTATCAGAATTTTTCAAGAAAAAAACAAATCTACAAATTACATAAAAGTCTAACACATCATTCCATATATATCAAAACAATGCAAGTACCAATTATTTGATGAGCTCCGCTTTTCCCTCTTCGTAGTTCACCTACCTACTTAAAAAGACAATAGAGTCTCTGCTTTAAACTAGAAGAATACATATCAGACTAGACTATAAAAATATTTTCGATATTATAAGAAACGAATGACCTTCAAACTCTCTATAATTGTAAAAGGAATTTTTTATGGTTGTACATGGCATTAAAGAACTTAGCTATAGAGAAGACACCAATTCTACAATAATACAAGGTGATTATAAATTAACTCTAATTACCAATTCACCGACTTTTGAGTATCAATTAAATCAAACCATATATTTCATTGTAACTATTGAAAAAAACAACAACTCACTAAAACATGCGATATTGGACTATGTATTAAAGTGGGATCAAAATATTATCCTTGAAAAAGGTACTGTTGAAATAAAAGATGGTAAAGCCGAAATAAAAACTTCCAGCAACAAACCTGGTTTTATAATGGCAGAATTTTCTCTACCAATTGATGGAACCAAACCGCTTATGCATCGTTGTGGGGTAGCTATTAACCCAGAACAAATTGAACCTTCACTAGAATTACCAGAAGATTTTGATGAATTCTGGAGCAATGCTAAAAACCAATTATCAAAAATCCCTATTGAGTCTAAATGGACAGCTATCAATCACCAATCTCACCCTTCTCTGCATAATTATTCCCATAAGTCTTTACTTGCTAGTGACATTTCCGATGTCGAAATCAACGATGTTCAAGTTTCAAGTTATAGTAGAACGCTATCAGGAATCTACACGCGACCAGCAAAACGCACATTAAAAAAACACCCCGCTATGTTGTGCGTACAAGGCGCAGGGGTTATGCCAACCCAACCACATAATTTTATTGCGCAAGCAAAAAAAGGAATTTTGGTATATGAAATAGGAGTACATGGCATTTCAAACTTGGAAGAAATTAGTTATTATCAAACTCTTTTGGATGGAAGATTAAAAGGATACATGCACTTCGGAAGAGAAGATAAAAACTCATCCTACTTTAAAGCTGTTTTTTTGGGTGTGAAAAGAGGACTAGATTTTTTAATGTCTCAACCAGAATGGGATGGCAAAACAATTGTAATCAGAGGCAGTAGTCAAGGAGGTGTTCAATGTATGGCGGGAGCTTATCTTGAACCCCTTGTTTCTATGATTTCAGCCCGAGTACCTGCCCTTTGTGATCATACGGGTTTTCTCAAAGGTCGTAGCGTCGGTGGTGGTAAATTAGTAGCCTTCGACAAAGAAGGCAAACCAGACCCTATAACTTTAGAAAGCTCACGGTATTTCGATGGCGTTAATTTTATGCGACGCCTCAAATGTCGCGGTTCTTTTTCAGTTGGTTTAATTGATGGTGGCTGCTCACCAAGTAGCATATTTGCTGCTTACAATGCCTTTCAAGGTAAAAAATCGATGATTATTCAACCTTATACTGGCCATGCAAACACACCAGAAACAATTGAAAAAATGGATAATGAATTGGATGATTTTTGTCTGAAAAGTTTTTAAATAAAATCGACCAAAACGGCACATTAGTTTCAAAACAGAAAGAATAAAGTACCGCTTTCTTGTATTGTTTTACCGTTTTTTTTGAATTACACTTATAATGTATAGAAAATGAGCAAGTAAGTTTTCATTTTAGGGCATTCAAACCATTTTTAACCGTAATACTTTATGATTTCGTTTATTATACCCGCATATAACGAAGAAGATTATATCGAAAATACCATTCGCGCTATTCAACTAGCTGCGGAACAAGTTGGTGAAACTTATGAAATAATAGTTGCCAATGATGCTTCAACAGATCGAACGCCAGAAATAGCGTTAAGTTTAGGAGCTACCGTTGTCAATAGCACTCATCGAAAAATATCCGCAAACAGAAACTCAGGTGCAAAGGCTGCCAAAGGCGATATATTTATTTTTGTGGATGCTGACACAATTATTAATGAATCTGTATTGCGGGCTGTAATAAATGCCATTCAAAAAGGAAACATCGGAGGAGGCGCTTCTTTTCAATTTGACGAAGCACCATTATATGGGCGATTCATGGTTTGGGTGTGTGTTATTTTATTCAGAATAACGCGACTGGCAGCAGGTTGTTTTATGTTTTGCACGAAACAAGCCTTTCAATCATCAGGCGGATTTGATGAAACCTATTTTGGGGCAGAAGATGTTTTTTTTAGTAAAACACTCAAAAAACAAGGTAAGTTTAGAATGCTTCCCGAAAAAGTAATTACATCTGGCCGTAAATTGAAACACTATTCTTTTTACCAGTTTTTTAAAATATTAGCTAGTTTAGCCATTCGCGGTCCAAACTCCGTTAAACAACGAAAAGGCATGGAGTATTGGTACGACGGTAAAAGAACAAATCAAAAAGATACCTCAAATATAAAAAATAACAATTAACGAATAAAAGGCAAAAATGGTCGGAACCGATAAAATTGCTAATGATTTATTTCTAGCTTATCAAACCAAAACACCCATTACTACAAACCCATTAATTGAAAACCACGATATAGCCTATCAAATACAATCGCTGATGACAAGAAAACTTGGCAAAAGAATTGGTTGGAAGGTTGGTGTCGATGCTCAGGGAACATTTGTAAGAGCACCAATGTTTCAAAGAACTTTATTTCAAAATCATGCTGAAGTAAAACGATCTCTTTTTAATCGTTGTTTAGTCGAGAGCGAATTAGCCATTATTTTTAAAGAGACAATGGCAACAAAAACTTTCACTATAGAACAAATATTACACAATATTCTATCAATTAATGTAGGCATTGAAATCTGCGATAGCCGCCTACAAAACTGGCCAAATTGCGAAGCAAATTTGCAACTAGCTGATAGCTTAACTCACGGCGGCTATATAATTGGAAGTGGTGTAAGTGCTATACAAAAACCCTTAAATTTTGATATGCTAAAACACGGTGATTTTTCAATTCAGATTGGCACAGAAAATATATCACCAAGATTTTTCCTCCAAAATTGCCGAGAGCACCCTTTCAAAGACATCTCTAAAATAATTTTATGGTTAGTCAATGACTTAATTTCAAAAAATGATACAATCAATGCTGGCGATATTATTACAACTGGTTCTTTTAGTGGGTCAACGCCCATAGAGCAAGGCGAAAAAACAGTGGTTGCTTTTAAAGATATCGGTGAAGCTATAGTGAAATTCGTTTAGCAATTGTATTAAAAATTAACAAATTGGCGAATTTAAATAAGCTTAATATCTGGCACTGCTGAACACAAACAAGGAATCGACAAAATGAAATCTCAAATAATATATTTGCTACTTATTAGCGGCCTTATCATCAACTGTTCAGGAAGTAAAAATGCAAGCGAACAATATGTGCCAACGAGACCTTTCGCTTTTAACGAAAAAACTTTGACACAAGAAATTCCTTCGTGGGGTTCTTCCATCCGCCTTATACTACCCGTGCAATTAAATGAAATTGTATTAGGGGAAGATGGCGGAATCGGCGCTTTTGGGGCACACCAAGGGGCACACGCAGAAGGATTAAATCATGTGTGGTTGCCGATAATTCCAGGCACAATAATTCATAGTTGGGCAAACGGAAAAGTTGTTAAAATTGAAGATATGGGCGCGCGAGGAAATAACACAAGCGAACACGAATATTTTATTACAATTGATTATGGTGATGGCTTAATTGGTAAACATCTTGATGTAACAACTCCGCTTGTAGCAGTAGGCGATAATGTTTTAACTTCCACACCAATTGCAACTGGACCAAGCGCAGAATTTCAATTGATCGACAATAATCGTACCGATGGAGAAAGAACAGGTGGTTATACAGGTTCGCTTGTTTCACCCTTTGATTATTTAACTGAGGAAGTAAAATCAGCTTTATTAGCAAGATTCAAAACAGAAGTGGTAGACCCCTATTTCAAAAAAGGATTGTCCATTGGGAATAATCGCCCATGGGAACCTCGCTTAACAAACAAAATGATTTTTCATGAAGACCATAAAGGAACTATCATTGGCGAATGGATACTAGTAAGCAAAAAATTTGATGAGGTTGATCCTTTATATTTTGATGTACTAACTATTTTTAATGTTACAAACGAATACGGAAATTTTCAAAAAGCGGAATTAAGCGACCAAGACTGGTCATTACAAGGGAATAAAAATCACACCGAAGCTGACTGGGTTGCAAATGATGGCCCCAATAGAATTATTTTTCAAACCAAATTTAAAGGTACCTATTATGGGCTATATACGGTCCTCGAGAATGATGGCAGAGCCAAACTAACAATTGAATGGCAAAAAGATAGCTACCCACTAGTCCTTACAAATAAAGCCGCTATCTATCGCGAAAGATCACCCATTTACCTTAGAGGGGATGCTGAATTATTAGGAATCACTAAAAAAAAATAACGATGGCACGATATTTTATACATTTAGCATACAATGGTTTTACTTTTCGCGGTTGGCAAAAACAGACAGACCATACTACTGTTCAGGAAACTCTTGAAAATGCATTTTCTCACATTTTAAAAAAAACTATAACTATTGTTGGCTGTGGCCGAACAGATGCACTAGTACATGCGACCCAATTTTTTGCTCATTTCGATACAGATTCTGATTGGGACTTTGATTTGGTATTTCGCTTAAACCAATTTTTACCCAATGATATTGTGATTTTTGATATTATAAAAACAGAAAACAACGCACATGCACGCTTTGATGCCCTAGAACGAACTTATGAATTTTATGTTCATACGACAAAAGACCCCTTTCTGCAAAACTGTAGTTATTATTTTGCCAATCAAAATTTAAAACCAGAAAACATCGTCTCTGCTACTGCCCTTTTAACTGGTTATGAAGATTTTCAGTCCTTTTGCAAAACTCCCGATCACAATCAAACAACCCTTTGCAAAATGACCAAATCATTTTGTCAGCCAAGCCCAAATAATCATCTATTAAAATTCCAGTTTACTGCAAATCGTTTTTTACGCGGGATGATTCGGGCTCTTGTTCAAAAAATTTTAGAGGTAGGTACCAATGAAATTTCAATTGTGGAATTTGAAGAATTACTAAAAAACCCAAAAGCACCTGACATAAAAGCGATGGCAGCACCCTACGGCCTATATCTCACAAAAGTAAACTATCCATTTATAAATTTACCCAACAAAACTTTTCCTCCTCCTTCTCAATTAACTCATTTTTCAAAGGATATACAATGATTAGAAAAGCTTTTACAATGCAGGTTTTTGCAGACAAACATAAAGAATACGAAGAACGCCATAATCCAATCTGGCAAGAATTGCAGGCAACTTTAAAAGCACATGGCGTTTCAAATTATTCCATTTTTTTAAACCCAAACACAAATTTATTATTTGGCTACGCTGAAATTGAAAAGGAGGAACAATGGAATTCTATCGCAAATACCAATATTTGTAAAAAATGGTGGAAATATATGGCAGATGTGATGCCCGCCAACCCAGACAATAGCCCTGTCAGTGAGCCCCTACGAGAAGTTTTTCATATTGATTAATTAACAGCCAAACTTACTTCTATAAAAGAAAAGGCCATAAATCATAGAATACTCACTATTCTTTCTTACTTTGGTGCTTGAACTGGGTCAGGGGGTTGAACAAATTTGGTGTTTTTCTTTTGGCTCAGTTTTAAGGCAAAACCTTTAGTATCTTTGGTGGAAGTCTTAATAGTGTTTTTAATATCTTCCTTTCCAAAATACCATTCCGTAATCAATGGGCTTTTCAACTTCCAATCAAATGCTTTAAACTCCACATTGAGATAAGTATCGCATTTTGTGCCATAGGCAAATATTAAAGTAGAAAGTCTTTTGGGTTTATAGTAGTACCCTCGCTCTGCAGTTGGCACAAAAATATAAGTAAAAGCGCACCCCGAAAATTTTAGATTCGCCAAATCATTAGGGAAATCGGATGAATTTATTTCCACATCCATATCCTCAATTAAACAATCAGTGAATTCTAATTTTGATTTTTTTGGCACCGAAATATTCAAACTGTATGGAATATGGTTTCTTCTCTTTAATTTAGAATTTTTTATTTCACCAGAATTCTCTCCAAAAAATTGAATTCTCGGCCCTTCAACTTCCCAACCAGAAATTGCAATAGTGGAATCCTTGAAATGAATTTCACCCAAACTCCCACTAAAAACAACTGGTTTAGCAGCACTTTGAGAGGGGTTACCAATTTTTATCGTTCCTAAAATTTCAACATAACCCTTTGCGCCTTCCTTGTTATCAAACTTGATCTCCGTGCCAGGTAAAATCGTTAGTGTAATTCCTTTTGCCAGAGAAAAGCCATTCGACTCATACGGCTTACCCAATGGCTTAAGTACCATGTCTTTCGTAATGGATTGAGGAATTGTTTGTTGCCCCAATAAAATCTGAGAAATGATTACTAAACCAAATATAAAAAAACCAATCTTTTTCATGGGATGATCTTACCAAAAATGTTGTTTCTTAGACATATAATACATATATTGTCAAAAAGTTCAACAAAAATGGCATATTTTTATCATTTGAGATATTAATTTACGATGAAGAAACTTCCAAGTCAGAAAGGATGCTATGAACTTCTTCTCTACATTGCTTTAAGTCACTCAAAATTTGACCCCGCTGATTTTTGAACAAATCAATATTTTTGTCTAATAGGTTTTCATAAAATTCTATTCCTTCAAGTAAATGAATTGAAAAACTAATAAAAGATTTAAATGAATTAGAAAGCCTTAGAACCTTAGCCTCAGCAATTTTTGCTTGCAAATAATCCATATATAAATTTAGTTCCTTGATAATGAAATTAGGGCGATCCAGTCGATCAATCACATTGCCACGGCCGTAAATATGATCAACCATTTCTTCCAAAGACATTTTTTTTGAGAAATAAGCAAGATTAGGCCCAGGACAAATCGAAACACCTTCTCCTTCAGCTTTCGTATCTAAATCATAACTTAGTAAAGCAGAAGTGCCAAGCCCAACACATATACAAGATTTCTCAACAATTTTATCATATTTCAATTTTTTTTCATCAGAAGAAATATTTTGTGTGTCTAACTCTTGTAGCTTATAATATTGGTATTCACGGGAAGCCGTACAAATTGATTTTTCAGTGAATTCATTATTCAAAGCAAGCAATCTCTTTGGGCAAGAGCTGCCAGGTCGCCCTTTTTGAATTAAAGCTTCTTTTTCAATATCTTTTGAATTACCCCGTAAATTATTAAACGGAATTCCAAAAGGCGAAATATTGCTCAAATATAAATCTTCCTCCCTAGCATTTATTAATTTTTCCAATGTTTTTTCATCAACGGCTGTTGCCTCAGGTACCAACAAAAATGGCGTTCCCCAACCAACAGAATCAACATAAAAATGGTTCATTAAAAACTCATGTTCCTCGAAAGTTCCAACTCCCCCTTGAGCTGTAATTTTAATAGGTAAGGGCTTAAGCGGAATAGTTTTATTTTTGGAAGCCAAAGCGTCTTTAAAAATAGAATAAAGCGATTCTGCTAATTCTTCTCGATTATTTTTGAATTCTTCTAAAACTGGCCCAAGTAAATACCCATCCGTTGCAAAAGCATGTCCGCCACAATTCAGCCCCGATTCAACCCTGAATTCAGAAACCCACAATCCTCGTTTCGCTAAATATTTCCCTTGAATATAGGCCGAACGATATTCACTAACCTTTAAAATTATGCGTTTTTTGAGAATACCCTCCTCGTTTGGGTAGAAATCCTCAAATTGCTCCATATACCCAAACAATTTCTGATTTAAACCTGCAGATAAAACTATACCAGATTCTAATTTGCTGTTTGCATACCCACGCAAAGCTGCGTGTGCATCATTAAATTCAATCGGTAATTTTGTGCCATTCCGATAATTATCTTTATCCACTTTAGTCATGATATTTACATCTATACTTCCCATCACTAAATTCTTTTGCAACCAATTTTTAATGGAACGCAAATCAGCTTGATCTAAAAATAATTTCTGCAACCCAACTTTTATAGCGCAAGCATTCGGCAACATGCGAAAATATTTCTTCAACTCTTTGCTTTCTTCAATGGCAGTATTTTTTAAATCTATAAATTGCTGGGTTGCAATTTCGTGAACTAAATTTAAATAGGTAGTTATTCTTTTAGCACGAAAATCTTCACATTTTTCAGAAATTTCTAAAAAAGGTTTCTCAAAAATTGCACAATAGTACTTCCTGATTTTTTCCATCAACATATCATCGCCTAATGATATGACGGAATCTATACCGTATTGCGATACCTTTAAAGGCGTATCAATTGTAAACCCAAGCCCCATAACCGGAATGTGAAAAGAATGCCCACTATGCATATTATTACCTAAAAGATATTGTCAAAAAAGAATCACTCATTATAAAAAAACAAGATCAATTTCTCCGTTTTATTGTTCAATAGTGAAAATTAAATGAAAATTTATATTTTTCGAACAAATCTTAACCGCCTAAACAAATATACACCAATAGCATTGCCAAATATACACCAACACTAAGGTTGATGGAAAAAATCCTTTACACTTTTACAATGAAATCACAAGACTACTCGCCCAAAACCATCTACTCGCGATTTAACAATGCATCTACCTTCTACAAGTTGAATTAAATCATCTACATCGCCATAATTTAAAATTCCTGGAATATAACTACCACATTCAACTAAATTTAAGTCGGCTTTTAATAATTCTTCATAGCTATTAAGCAGTAAGGCAATCTCAATTTTAGGGAATTTTCTACTCCCGCCCAAAGCTGCCGCAATCAATAAAGGCAAAGCCCACTTGCCATCAGCTTGCCAAGTTTTGATTTTGCTTTGATCGGCAAACTGTAACAATTGTTTAACCCAAAACCCAATTAAAGTGCTTCCATAACTCAAAAACCATCTACCCATAGAAGGCTCTTCATTGGAAAATACATGACCGTAACCATGAAAATATCCTGGCTCATACCCTGGCCAGTTTTCAAGAGTAATACTATTTAACCCTGAACCACCCACTATCACTAAATCTTGCACTTCCTGATTTACTTGAATTTCAGGAACACTCGGCAAAGTATCTAACATTAAGAGCTGGTGAAGTACATTATGGTTTAATTTCTTTTTTGCTCGTTTGACTCGTTTGGCAATCTGCTCCGCCATAGAAACTTGGTACATTTCACGATTTAAAAAGCCACTTTTTGAAATTAGCAACTCTTTATCTAAAATTTTCACCTCTTGCCAAACATTGGCATTTAATTTTGCCAACCTAAAATTCTTAGCTAAAAACCGATAAACAGCTTCAATCATTGGGTGCGTATACCCGTGCACATCTTTTATGGCAAAATAATCACATGCAAATGCTGGCACATTAGCCTTTTTGTATAAATCTCTTAATCTAGCAAAAGATTTCTCAGAACCATCATTAATGAGTTCTGAAACAATCATGGCAGGCTTTGGTAAATTTCCTATCAAATAATCGACAGTTGCAACCCCCTGATAGCCTTCCCCCCAAGTTAGCTGCTCGTGGCAACCACTCATAACAACCGTCTCACCTCTTAAAATACTCACAGGTATCGAAAAAGCTAATTCATCAAAATAACAAGCCGCTTCTCGACTCATAGAACCGCCCCCTGAGGCACCTGTTATCCCTACTTTGCCCTTTTTTACAAACTTAAAACTATATAAAAAATTCAAAGCTTGTCGGATTTCGCTTAAAAAAAAGTTAGAAGCTTGATACCCTGATAATATTGCCAAATCCCCCATTCGACAATGTTCACATGTAGGCGATTTCCCTAACAGATCTTTATTTTGTGCTGGGTCCCAAAATTCACGACGCTCGCCTAAACCAGCATGCTCATATACCAAAACAGGCACACCATGTAACGCCATAAACCATCCTAAATTTTGAAAATCCTCTGTCTGCTTACCTTCCTTCCAATGACCAATAGAAGCCAACATTATCAAACCCTCTGGGTTTATCTTTTTCGGTATGTAAAAATTAGCAGATGAAAAAGTACCTTCGAAAACCTCGAATATCCATTTTTCAATAACAATTGACTCGAACTCCAATCTTCCTTTAAGCTCCTTTTTTTGATTTTTTATTTCAACCAAAGGCCCAACCGATTTTCGAAACCAATTTTTTAATTCAGATTGCCAAACTAGCACATCTTTTTTGCTTTTTAAAGAATTTAAAATATCCAATCTACGGTTTTCACACTTTTGAATTAAATCAAATTCCCATTTTTTATAATTTTCAGAGCTCATTTTAAAACCTCAATTATGTATATAAATGTTTTAGGAAATCCTAACAATTCAAAATCTAAATACAGTTATTTTATTTTCAATTGCATTAATCTCATTTTGAGACAAACCACAAAAAGCTCTAAAGCTAACCAATATTACAAAAAATCATATTTTAAAAGACCAATTAAAAAAAGAAAAACACAATAATCAACACCATATTTATACTTTTAAAACTTTATCTACAAAGGTATGCCCTCCACTGAAGCACCGTGCCAGGCTTCCAAAGTAAGCGCTGTTTCAAGGCATTTGCAAAACGAGTTATTAATTCTATACTAATCCCTTCCTCCAACATTTTTGATTGATTTTGCTCAATTTGCTGTAACATGCGCCTAAAATTCATCTCCAAATGCCCCGACCAATCTTCATTAATTATTTCAGTAAAACCGGCCGACTCCAAATCCTTTAAATATTCCCGAGGCGTACCAAGATTCTGCACTGCGTTAACTGATGAAAAAGCTTGTCCCTCAGATGGTGAAACAGTATCCGCTAATAATATATCGGAAAAAACTAGCACCCCATTTGATTTTAATATGCGTCGAGCTTCCGAAAATACAGCAAGCCTATCAGTAGCATGGCACAAAGCATCTTGGCTCCAAACTAAATCAAATTCGCTTTTCCAAATAGATGGCAGCTCTTGAAAGGAGCTAACCACAGTGCGCATCCTCGAAGTTAATTTTGTAGTATTTGCCCATTGTTGCAGTTTTTGCAAGGGCATTTCGCCTATATCCACACATGTTAATCTTGCCCCTGTCCAAGACAATAAACATTTCGCAGGGCCACCCGCACCAGCTCCTAAATCTAATATTTCTTTTAAAGACGCAGGCTCAATAAAACTTGATGCCATTTTTAACAATCGCTGACAAGAAGCTGTCAAAGCCTCAATCATCGTCATATTAAGATTATCATAAATACCATAATGTATATGATCACTACCGTCTCCCATGACATATCGGTAAAATCTACTGCCAACAGCAGAAGAATACTGTTCTAAAATTTTATCTTTTTGAGTACTCATTAATAAAAAATCTCCTTCTAAAGTTGTGAGATTTTAATTTTGGTTATATTTAAATCACTAATCAATTTAATTGAATTTTTAGAATAAAATGTCTTAACACATTTAATCGTCAATTCAATTATCGGTTCGTCACCAGAATAATTGGGAAGTTTATCTATTGCAAGAGGTGAAATATCAGGCACCCAATCTTCCCCTGGGAAATGAGGAAATAAAAACAATATTCTAAACCACCATTTAGATTGGTAAAAATTCAACCCTTGAAAAAATTTTACAAAATGACTCTGAGACTTCTGAATAACTTCAGAATTAACCAATTCATTTATGGAGCGCTGTGTTGATATTTGGTTGCTGATATGTATCGGCATTTCATCCATTTCATGATAAAGTTTATCCCGTTCTTCTAATGAGATAACTAACCCCCAAACCCCCGTATTTGCATATTTACGATCTTCTGACATATATTGGTCGAATTCCCATTTTTTACCTAGAATCATAATATGAGTATGAATATCTGTTAAAAAAGTATCGTAGGGTGAAAATTTTGTAACAGGAAAATTAAATTGTTTATCAGAACTTGTTTTTACGCTATAGGTGTACATACGCATACTTGGCCCATCCCACCAAGCCATAAGGTGATCTGCTGCGTCAATTAATTTAACATAGCGACTTTCATTTACACCAGATTTAAATTCAATATAAATTTTTCTTCGCAATACCAACACCCAAATAGAAGAAAGCAAAATACAGCAAACCCCTGCTATTAGAAGCACTTCATGAAACGAGTGTTCTGTTACTAAAACCGGCAATAGAAATAAAACAAGAAGATGACTCGTTATATAATGATAACTAATAAGCCCCGTAAGAAGCCACACCAACGAATGAAACGCTATCGTGCTTACTAGTATTACAGTTGTCAAAGAGGGGTTCACTAAAATTAACAACCAACTCATCTCTATTAACAAGACCATAGAGCAAAACAACACCCGAAATTTTGATATCCAGTTCGCTAAACATAAAACCCATTTTTCCTTAATAAAACCGGCACACCAGCCGCGTAAATATGCATTTACAACTAAGCATTCTAGCCGATTCTTAAGAGCCCAAGAATACCACCTCTCCCCTAAAGCACATTTCGATATTGCTTGCGGAACATAACTTGCAGCTTGCCCACTCAACACAATCGCCAGAATTAAAATTTCAGTAGACAACAACCGATCGCCAATTATCAAGCCATGGCTCTCTAAAAATTTTACCCCAGACAAAACTACAATGGAGGAAAAACATTGGCACAAAGTATTTCTCATAAATTCAAAACCTAGCAAATTGGAATAACCAGGGCTCCAAGAAGACCCAGAAACCGTATATTGCAAACAACAGCATGCTATGAGCAATGGATACAAAAATACAGGCGAAAACCATAAACCAATCGCCAAAACGAATACAATAAATCGGTCAATCATAAACAAACATCTTAAATCAAACGCACCTATTCGGCCAATCGCGGCCAAAGAAAATAGGCTCCCAGACATACAGATATAAAAATATAAATTGGGTAGTGTGTACCAATCAATTTGTGAAATCAATAGAAGCAATGAAACATGAAACAACCAAGGCCATGGTTTACAAAGAAAAGTGAAAAAAGCACCCAAAGGGTGATAAATTCTATTTTTCCCATTCTGCCAAGTTGCTTGATACAACAATATAGAGCCAAGCCTTGCCCCAAAAAAGGCCAAGACAAAAAATATTATTTCGATACTTGAAATTGTCAAAAAACCACCTCAAATTTATCCTAGATTTGATGCCATTTTTTCACAAATAACCCCATATCTATACAACTTTGCAAAAGCTTATCTCCCAATTGCCCTAGCAAACAGGCCTCTACAGTAAACCTTTTTCCGTCTGGGCTAGAATAAATCCGTAAGCCTACAGTATTTCGTGTTAAAATCTGGGCGTATACAGGGCTGCCAGAGCCAAAATCTAAAGCATTTGGCAAATGCGGAACCAAATTAACAGAAAGAATATCTTGTTCAGATCCGTTCCAATAAATAATGCGACCTTCTGCCTCAATCGACTTGAGTTGATTATAGGCCTGTTGAATTTTAGCAAACCCTTGACGCGTGATAGTATTCTTTAATAGCTGGTAGCACTTTTCTAAATCATTTTCCTCTAACGGCAAATAAATATAGCAACCAGTATTGCCTGTATAATTTCGAGGTACATGACCTAAACCTCGTACATTACACCACAAGGCTATTGTAAACGGCTTTTTTTGTATTTTAGCGAGAGCCTGACACAGCAAAGCTGTAAAATAAAACCGTGCATTCGTTAATGATTTTTTACCTACAATTTTCTCAAAGCTTTCCAGTGTGATTGAAAAAATAGTTACCTGATATTTTTTCTGTTCACCATGAGCCTTTGCTAATGCAAGTGGCAAATCAACTAATTCGCGATAATAAGGTGGTAACTCACACTGGCTTGGTAATATTTCAGGAAAAGTTAATTTTCTATCATGAACAACAATCGGCAGATTTCTCCCTTGCAAAGCAGCAGAAAGGTGTTTGATAAAATACATCATTCCAATACCATCTAGGGCTATATGCGATACCATAAGCCCTAAAACACTTGCATTACTACTAGATAACCAAGAAATACGCAATTGCAGTAAAGGCAAATCAAATATATGTAGCATATTTTGAGTATTGAAGGCTGCAGAAGGAGCATAATGCTCTGTCAAAAAGCCTTGCTCCATAGATTCCAATGTTTCAAGACTACCTTGTGAATTTTTGACCCATTCTAGCTGTATCTTTCGATCGCTTGGCACTAATGACATTTTTAATGGCTCAAAGGCTAAATGAATACGCGCACTTAAATGCGGGAAAAAAGAAAGAGTACACTCCAATGCTTTAGTCAACGCTTTTGGGTCAATTCGGTAATTATACCCTAAAAGTAGCACTACGCTGACTGGTAATAAATCGTCCACACTTAATGGTAATGGCTGGAAGCTTAATGGCGAAAGTAAAAAGATCTCATCTGGTTGAACACCGCTCATAATTGTCTTTTAAAATTCAATAGTATCAAAAAATAAACTCCACATTAACCATTTAAGACGATAAAAATTCTAACTAGATTTTTTTAAATTTCTAATAATTTATCGCTGCGATTTTCTGATAAACCATTCAATGTTGTAATATTATTGGAAATTGGTGCTTTCGTCTTATGATGAAGTTTTGTGAAACTTTTAAAAGGGCGTGTTTGTAGTATGGTGTTACCAAAGACACTTCATGAGGCGAACACACCCTTTCATTTTCTAAGTTAGCGTATCATCATTGTAATCAACCAACTAAAAACCACCCTTATATTGCAATACAAAAACTCATTAAACGGAAGAGACAACTTAATCAAAAATATACTTAATGTGGCGGAAATCTTTGTTCCTGCAATTTGAATAAAGATCTGCAAAAATCAAAATACTTGGCAGTACTTTGTAGTAAATTGTAAAAAATTTGTAAATTGAAGATTTATTTAAGAAATTTTCTAACCTTTTTATATGAGTTGTCGTACTATACTTATTGAAATCAAACCTTCATTTTTACGAGAACTTTTATGAACCGCAATTCAATTATATTAAAAGGGTTAGTCTTATCTGTCTTTATTGGCGGAATTATCGGGTTAGTTTCCTGGAAAATAGGCTTATTTAAAACTAAAAAAGATACGCAAGAAAAAACAAAACAAAATGAAACAATAGTGGATAACAACGCAGACACAAGACCAATCAAAGCCGAAGATAATTCGCAAAGCGAACCCTCAAAAGTAAAATCAACAAAAATGCATTTTATATTGCCAGGCTCTAAAAATGGCTTTAATGTAATACCAGAAACGGATGAAGAGGAAGATTTGGCCTTAATGGTTGGATCAAAATCTGCACCGATTGAATTTTTAGAAAAAAAAGGAAATAAAAACAAAAAACCAGCAAGTTCAAATGAATCGGAACAAAAGAAATAGGTTAGGGTAATACAATGGAAATCTTTACTGTGGAAGCATGGGTTGCCTGCGGAACTAGTTTTTTAATTTTGCTTGCGTTATTTTGGCCGATGGAAAATGTATTCAGTGCCAACCCATCCCAAAAAACATTTCGCCCTGAATGGTTCTTAGATCTATGTTTTTTTGTTGGGCAATATGTTCTTTGGGCAGCACTGGTCACCTCACTTTTATGGGTTGGGAAAGGCTATCTTGATTGGGTCATTCCAACTCAATTTCGTGCCGTACTGCACATGCAACCCTTTTGGGTACAAACCATCGAGGTGGTAATTCTAAGTGATTTATTTGTATATTGGGCACATCGATTTCAACATCACAATTCATTTTTATGGCGCTTTCACAAGGTACACCATAGTGCTAAACATTTAGACTGGCTGGCAGCTCATCGCGAACACCCACTAGATTCAATTTACACCATCGGCATTATAAATCTACCGGCCTTTATTTTCGATTTCCCCTTAAAAACCATTCTTGCATTAATTGCTTTTCGAGGAATTTGGGCTATTTACATTCATTCGAATGTTCGCATGCCCATCGGCAAGCTACGAGTATTGATTGGAGCACCAGAGTTACATCATTGGCATCACGCCAATAATCGAAAAGTAGGCAATTATGCCAATATATCCCCTTTAATGGATGTTTTCTTTGGAACCTACCTTTGCCCCCCAGAAGAACCAAAAGAAATTGGCATACCAGAGCAACTCCCTCAAAACTATGTCGGTCAACTCCTACAACCCCTACTACCAACTTCCCCTAAATCAAATAGTTGATCGCTATTTGGTTAGTTTATTATTGATAATTTTTGCAATTAAGCCAACATTTAGACCTTGAAAAATGTCTCTCGGTTTAACTTCATCAATATTAAGATTTTTTAATTCTGGCAAAATCTTTAAAAACTTTTCAAGATCTTCTGGTTTTAAATACATGCCTTGGTTTAAATTATTTAAAAAATCGACTTTTAACAAAGTATCAAGCTCGGATCCTTTCAATGGAATGCCAAACTCTTTTTCAAGCGCAAAAACAATATCTAATAAATCCAAAGAATCTGCGCCTAAATCGTACAAAATAGAAGCATTTAGCGTGACCGCTTCTATTGGTTTCATCAGACTGGCTGCTATACATTTTGCTACTTTATTTTGAATTTCATTTAATGTCATTACCGGAATCCTTATACCAAAAAAAGCTATCTTCTAATTTTTTTCGACCTGGGGTTTTAGGGGTTTCATTAAAATACCCAATTGCCAATAAAGCAGATAATGACCAAACTGTAGGCACTTCTAATAATTTCTCTATGCTTTTTTTTGCTATTAGAGGTCCTGTTAAACATGAAGTTCCGAGACCTAATTCATGGGCATACAACATCATATTTTGTAAGACCATGCCAATATTTAATAAAGAAGATGACTCTTCCATAACATCAATATCTCTTAAAATAACTTCTTCGACATTATTCTGACAAATTCTTGTCAATGATCGATTTACTTTTCTGAACAAAAAAATAACTACAGGAGCTTTATTAAACCTTGTAAAATATTCTCCGTAGCTTTCAAATAAGTCTTTTTCAGTGTCTACCAAAGAAGAAGCAATTTTTTTCTTTGCTTCATTTACCAACGCAACAAGCTTATCAAGTGTATTTTGATTATCGACAGCTATGAAACGCCAATTCTGATGGTTGCTTGCTGATGGTGCATGAACGCCAATCTCAATAATTTTTTCAATTAACGCGCGCCCCACCCTCAAACCAGAAAATTCTCGAACCGTTCGTCGATTGATGATAGTTTCATGAATCATGATTTACTTCCTTAAATTACATTGCTCTAAAAATAATACTCGCATTATGACCCCCAAAAGCAAAGGAATTCTTTAAAAATATATCGCCCCAATTTACGGTGACTGGCTCTTTATTAATTGGTAATTCCCAACCAAATTCTTGATTTTCTGTATTTATGGTCGGGTGAAACTTGCCCTTTTTTAAACACAATAGTTGACCTGCTATTTCAACTGCTCCCGACGAGGATATACAATGCCCAATCATAGATTTACTAGAATTTACATAGATATTAGACAAATCATTTGACAAGGTATTAATAATTGCTTTAGCTTCAGCTATATCATTTTTTATAGTAGAGGTGCCATGGGAATTAATAAATCTTATTTTATTTGGTTTAATTTTGGCGTCTAAAATGGCCTTTTGCATAGATCGATACGCGCCATCACCTTCTGGGTGCGGTTCACTAATACCATAGGCATCTAAACAATTGGCAAAACCTAAAACCTCACAATACGGTTGGTGACCACTTTGCGAGATACCCATTTCGTTTTCTAATACAAAAAACGCTGCACCCTCACCTAATACAAACCCACTTCTATTTTGATCAAATGGCCTAGAAATTTTGTTACAGTCATCAGAACTTGTACTCAACGCACTAATTTGGCTAAAACCAGCGACTCCAAGCGGGTTAATCATTGAATCACTTCCACCTGCTATTCCATTCATTCCAATACCTGCTCTCAAAAGATGAAAAAGGCTTCCCAATGCATCGGTAGACGCCGAACAGGCTGAGATGTGAATAGCAGGAAAATAATCTAAATGAAATTGTTTCACTAAATCTTGAACAATATGATCCACTGATGTTTGTAAAAAATGCGGGTTTGCAATGGCACTATCAGGTAACAGATAGTTACTTTTTCGCATTAAATCTAAATCAAACAATGAAAATAATTCCAAGCCTATCCCAATATGAAAATGATCGATAAATAAGCCAGGCTTGAACTGACCACGGTTCAATGGGCTTGTAAAAAGATCCAAAATTGCATTTTCTGCCAAAACCTGCTTTCTATCTTTTATGGTATCATTAAAAACATTACATTGAGCTGCAATTTTTACGGGAAATGACCCCGAATTAAATAAATTAATACTACTAACATTAGAATTGCCATTCAATAAATTATCACCAAAAGTAGATGAATTCCCAAGCGAGCTAACAACACCCAAACCTGTAATAAAAACTCTGAACTCGTTTTTCATTGCATATATCGCCAATTCATTGTACATTCATGATTCATGCCATCACTGATTTTCATATTTAATGATTTACAATCAACCCTACATCTAAGTAAATTTTCAAATAAGGCACATATATTTATGTTTGCAGAAACAAAACTCCTATCACTATCTAGTGTTTCTTCATTGTTACACACTAGATCCTCAAAAATAAATATATTTTTGCTGGCAGAAACATTTAAATTCTTAATCTTTTCTAAAACAATAAAACCTACTCTGTCTTCTTTTGGCAAAGGTAATTTATTTTTTAAATAATGTTGTTCAACTAAAAAATTTAAATTATCCTCAACCCCACCAATCAATACAAAATCTATTTCGTCTTTCTGTAATTCAGAACAACCCCAAACTAAAGCGTGATATAATTGTAAGCCATTTGGGTAACCAATATAATAGCTATTTTTAATGCCGAAATTTACAGATATATGAAACATTGGCATATTAGGTAAACACTTAAATGTTGTAAGTGGATGAATTTTTCTAATTCCATTAAGTATAAATTCATCTATATTAAACTCATTTTCTCGATGAGAACTTTCAATTAACCCAACTAAGTCATCGCGGTGAAACGGCAAATAGCTATTTACTAAGCCCAACCCAACTTTTTCTTGTAAATCTAGCTTACTTAAACCAGCCAGTTTAATAATCTCAGATGCACCATACAGACCTAAACAATCTTGTTTTGCCATATATTTAAATTTCTTTTTATCATCCAATAATGGCAAAACAACATCGCTTGACAATATGGTTTCTTTATTGAATGACTTAAAGAAAACATGTCTTACAACTATTTGATTACCAAATTTTGATTTAAACCAATTGTCCATTTTTTGTATAAATCCTGTCGATGTATATGTAAAACCTCTTGATTTAACATCTGAAATTTAAATTGCAAATAGCTCACGGCGACTTTATTTTCCCCCACGAAAACCTCATTATAAGTTCGACCGCCTGTTTCAATTAGATTTTCTAAAACACTTTTTACCACGATTTTTTCACCGCCCCAAATAGGCTTCAAAAATTTTGATTTTTCAATTTGAACAAGCATTGCTCGCTTGGGAGGGCTCTCCGCTTTGTTCGAGCTCATCTCCAATAAAAAACCAGACAATTGTGCGCAGGCTTCGATTATCATTGCACCAGGAAAAACAGGAAACCCTGGGAAATGATCTAAAAATATCTCATCAGAAAGATCGGTTTGTTTAAAACCAATGGCAAATGAACTCTTTTCAAACTCAGTCACTTTATCAATTAAAATATATCTCATGTGGGCACCTGCATAATTTTCTTCAGATGTTCATCATTTCTAAACCGCCAGATTTTCTGGTCGAGATAATAATGCTGCAATTTAAATCCCCACCAAAGCCCATAGGCAAATGTAGCATAACTTAAAAAGTCAGCCCTGTTTCCAGAATCATTTAATCTCACAAATTCATTAGACATATAACCCAACATCCAAATCAATGAACTAAATAACAAAACTCCAAACATGACTTTAGAATTTAATACCACGGTATATCTCTTAACACCGCCATTGCCTTTGATTAGATATACAGCCACAATAAACAAATATTGTAAATTATGTGGCAATGTAATCATCAAAGATGTAAACATAAAAAATTGTGTTGGCGTGTTTGCTAGTTTATATAATGGTTCATAAGTAGACAAAACAATAAAGACTAAGCCATAATAGCCCAAATATATTGAATAATAGAAAAAGGCTTTAGGCGCCCTTGTTAAATATATTTTAAATTTATGCTTGCAAACCAATACAAACATCACTAATAAAACAGTCAACAGAATGAACTTAAAACCCCAAATTATTAGCAGCGTTTCCGAACCAATTAACTTTGCATTGTAGGGGTGAAAAAATAAAAAAAACAAATAAAAAAGGAAGTATGGCAGATAAAAGATTAATTTTGTATAGGGAATGGCAGTCAACTCAACACCATCTTTTCTAGCGTATAATGAAAAAAAACCATAATGTTGACTTACGATATGCCAAAAACCCCACAGTTGCGCAAAAAACAAAAAGTTTTCAAGCAAAGTAAATCGACCAAAAGTTACGCCTTTTATAGGTTCAATAAAAAACAAAAGAGGACAAACCAAAAGCAAAACAGATATCAAAAACACTTTTTTTTCAAAATAAAATTCTTTTTTAAAATAAGTCCTCAAATAAGTAATAAATAAATGCGGTGCATCAAAAAATAAAACCCAACACCAAAAAATAATGCCAAATAAATACTCGTATTTTTTGCAAACTATAAAAAGCAATAAACTAATAACAATTCCACCAAATGAAAAAATTACATCTAAGCTTTGGCTGTATATCCAACTTGAATTTTTGAATGTACTGTTCATTAAAAAATACCGCCATCAGCAACAATAGTAGAGCCCGAAATATAACTACTATTATCCGAAAGTAAAAAACAAATGATTTCTGAAATTTCTGCCACTGAACCTACGCGATTCAAAGAACATCGTTCTAAATATTTATTAACTTTGTCACCAGAAATATGATCGGCAACCCCGCCGGCTAATATGCCTGGTGCTAAATTGTTTATTCTAACTTGATAACGACCAATTTCTTTAGCTAAACATTCTGCAAAACCTTTCAGACCAGCCTTGCTCGTATAATAATGAACTGGAGCTTCCATAGGTTTAATTCCTGCAAGAGAGCCAAGCAAAACAATACTCCCCTTTTTTTGCCGAATCATATAAGGCAATACTTCATGGACAACTTTATAACAGCCATTTAAATTGATATCAAGCAAACGCAACCAATCTTCCTCATTGATTAACGGAAATGGGTAGGGCTCAGTAATTCCTGGGCAGTATACTAAACCGTCAACCCCACCAGCCTTATTAAAGCTATTTTTAAAGTCTTCAGAAAAACTGTTGTTATTCTGAACATCTAATTTGAATGTTTCAATCTGTGGAAATTTAATAGATAAATCTAAAGCATGGTAGGTTGCTATAACTTTGACCCCAAAACTCAAAAGTTTATCAATTAGACAAATTCCTATTTTACTCGAGCCGCCAATCACAAGAATAACTTTGTCTTTAAGCTGATACATTACAAACCACCATCAATGGACAAAACCTGCCCTTGTATCAAAGTGTTCTTTCGAATTAACCAATGGATTAAATTCGCTACCTCTTCGACTTTTCCAAATCGTTTTAAAGAACAATGCTTTAAATAATCATTTTTTTCTTTTTGAGCAAGCCTAGTCCCAAAACCCTCGTCCAATATCCCAACGCTAACAAAATTACACAATATGCCTTTTTTGCCAAACTTAAAGATATAATTTAAAACCAGCTGTCGAAGCATTTTAAAAAGAATAAAATAATCAGAACCAGTTGCTAGGTCTTTGCTTATATTCATCGGAACTACAAAAACAATATTACGGCAAGAAGCATAAACCGCATCATCTCTTTCAATCGCTTGTAGTATTTTAGAAATAAACAAAAATTGTGAATTCACTATTTTCATATAATCGCAACTATTTAAGTCATAAACAAAACAAGAAAAAATTATATTCAAAGGCTTTGAATGAACAACACCCAGTTCTTGGGCTAATTGTTCGGCAGCGCCCAAATTGTTACAATCAAGTTTAAAAAATCTTCTATCAAGACAATAAAATTTATTTGCATCAATTAGATTATTACGATAGGTAAAAAGCAATGGCAATTCTGAACCTAACTTTTTGATTAAAGAAGTGCCAATTGCCCCTGTACCGCCAATAATAAGATCGCAACCTTCGCTCATTATCTAATTACAACATAAAAAGTTAGTTTTTTTTCTATATTTTGCCATGCAAAATTTAAAATCGCTCTCTGTAGTATCCTCATTTAACGGTCAGTTTCAACAAACAAGTTCCCTATTACTTATATTGTCATCTAAGTTATAGCAGTCTTTGTATTTTAAAAGATTTTCTCTTCAGTTTTATAATTATTTTGTAAAATTCCTTTAACCACTCAACAATATTTTGCCTCTATCAGTTATAATGAGCAACTTAACTGTATGAAACTTTAAATTTAATATGCAAAAGAACACAATAAATCGATTTGTATTAAGCCTTATCCCTTTGTTAAGTTTTTTTTATACCTCCATTTATTATTTTATTCTAGACGAAAGCTTTCAAATATTTTGGCTATGTAACATTCTAAATTTCGTATTATTTTTGGCAATCATCACCCATAATTTAACTCAAATCTGGTCTGTCACAATTTTACTAATCATCGGCACACCATTATGGCTGTATGAGGATATTATAGTGCATCAAGTTTTTAGATGGAACGCATTCTTTATTCATGTAATTGCTTCAATAATCGGCTTAATCGTCATGAAACAAAATGAACCTCCGAAATTTGTCGCCTTAACTAGCATTTGTTGGTTGATCGTCGGCTTTCTTTTAGCTAGACTTTGCACAGATGACTCCCACAATGTAAATTTAGCTTTTTTTGTTTACCCAACACTAACAAAGGTGTTTCCCCATTTCTGGCTATACAGTATTTTTAATTTCGTTTCCTTTTCTATTGGAATTTTGCTATTAAATAAAATACTCAAAAAAATAATTCCGGTACAAAAATTAAGTCATTAATTTCAATCAACCAATTCTTGCCGTGATCTTGATTTTTATATCAATTTCTACAAGATTTAGCGTATTCTTTAAATGCCTTCTCGAAATTTATTAATTCGAGCGAAAACTTTTAACTTGGTTATTCCCAAAATAAACTGGTATGATACCTCGCTTGATTTTGATATAGTAGCCTAAATTAAACATAAGATGATAAAATTTGTTTTTGTATTTCCCCTTCCAAATTCTTTTAAAAATATTTTTTAAGCTGTAAAAATTTTTTATTCCTTTCCAATAAGCCTCTAACAATTGGTCATTTGTCAATGTAGGGTGTTTGTAGCAAATATAACCTTCTCTTAAATGCGATAAGTCGTCATCCGTAATTTTATTTTGCTCTCGCATTTGCTTGCCTAGTGGCGTTGCTGGGTAGGGTGTTAAAGTAAAAAAATCAGCTATGGCAATACCGTTTTCAATTAAATAATCAATAGTAGCCTGATAAGATTCAATGGTATCACTTTCTAAACCAAACATAATTAATGCATGGACCGCAATTCCGCTTTGGTGTATATTTTCTATTGCCTGATGAAATTCATCTACTTGATTAAAATTTTTACTCATATTATTTAAATTTTTTTGATTTAATGATTCAAAACCAATTGCAATAAATCGACAACCAGAGGCATAGGCAGATTTCAACAGTTCAGGTGACTTTGCCACATTTATTGTAGATTGTGTACCCCAAAGTTTTTTGAACTTTTTCATAGACTCAAAAAGCTTTATAGCAAAAGTTTTATCTTCCATCAAATTGTCGTCAACAAAATGCAAATACTTGGAAGGTATTTCTTTAAGATCTTTTATGATTTCTTCAACGGGTCTTTTTTTATATTTGTTTTCATAAAACTCAATAATGGAGCAATAATTACATTTAAATGGGCAACCACGAGTTGCCTGCAAAGGATAACTAATGAACCTATTTCTTTTTATCAAATCATACCTTGGCACTGGCAATTTTTCAATTTCAACTTTATTATCATACAGGGTATATTTAGGTTTTAATCGATCATTTTCAATATCAATTAATATGTTTTGCCATGAGGTTTCCCCTTCACCAATACAAACAGCATCCGCAAACTCTAAACATTCATTCGGATGCATGGTTGGTAAAAAACCGCCTAAAATAACAATTTTGCCATTTTGCTTAAATTTTAGCGCCATCTCTTTTACGCGTGAAAACTGCATAACTTGACAAGAAATACCAACTACTAAGGCAGGGTGTTGATAATCAATTTCTTCAAAACAATCCTCCACCATAGTAACTTTATATTTTGTTGGAGTTGCACCTGCAATTAACAGCAAAGATAGTTGAGATACATTGCCAATTGTTAATCGATCCATTATTGAGGCAGATCTCACTACTTGCTGGTTATTATCGTGGTGGGAGGCATGAATCAAAAGAATAGAATCAAATATCATTTAATTTGGCAATGGTTGGCGCTCAGGCGGTAAAACATTCTCTAATTTCAGCCTTTTATCTTTAAATCTGTGAATATTATTGTAACTACACCCTGGCATAAGCCTACCATCTGGTAGAGCATAATGGGTACAACATTTTCTAATCCTTGAAACATTAAAGTCAAATTCATCCATAAAAGAATGAATAAAAATTGCTTTGATATTTTTTTCGGAAATTTTATGTAAAGTTGACTCTGTTAAATTCTTATTTTTTTGAAAACCACTCAAAATAGTCTTGATGGAATTAATTATTTTTTCTTGATCTACAGTTATACTTTGGGCGGACCATAAATTATAAATAGCATCTTGAATTAATTTTTGAACATTCGCATCGTTTTTTAGAATTGCATTATTTGTCAAAGCATTCATATAAGTGGTTAAATCGCCAAAATGAGTTAGTGGCACAAAATGCTCCCTATCAACTTTTAATAAATAAACCGCAGTGTAACAACTAGGGTGAGCACACGGTATGGGGATAAAATCATTTTCTTTCAGCCATCCTGTTTGTTTATCGATTAATCGATGCAAATCGACTTGCGTTAGCTTTCTTAGAGGGTCAGAAGGGAATGATGTTCCGCCAGCACCTGTGTAGGCAGCAGGCTGCACAGTTATCGATGTTACACAATCAAGCGATAAACCAAAATTGATGATTTCTCCAATTTCCTTGTCATTAAAACCTCTTGCAACTGTCGGAACTATAATAACCGGAATGCCATACTTTTCACATATTTCAAGGCATTTCATTTTTTCAGAAAGTAGATTTTTACCGCGAATAGATTTATAATTGGCATCATTTAATGAATCAAACTGCAACGACAAATACAACCCAGTCGATTTAAATCTTTGAGCAAACTCTTCTGATCGTGCAATTTTTAAACCATGAGATGAAATTAAAGTTCTTCTAATCTGAGGATGTTTCGAAGCATATTCTGCTAATTTAAAAAATTCTGGATGCAAAGTAGGTTCGCCACCACTCAATAAGCATAACTCAAGAGCACTCTCCTTTTTAATCAAATTATCAATGGTAAACTTAAAATCTTCAAAGGGCATATTATAATTGTTTTGATTCCACACAATACAAACGGGGCATTCCAGATCGCATACATTACTAATTTCTATAATCGGGGCACAAGTATGTTGCTCATGCTCTTCGCATAAACCGCAATCATCAGGGCACCCGTCTTGATAAGCCGTAGAGTATTCATGTGGCTTTTGCCCTGGCTTGGTATAAGATAATGATTTCACCCAATAATTAATATCAGAGGAAAGTATCGCCTTAAACTCACCATGTTCTTTACATCTTTTGTGTAAAAAAACTTGCTCATCTTCAAACACTACTTTTGCCTGAATAGTTTTTCTGCACTTAGGGCAAATGGACTGTTCACTGCTAAAAAATGCGGCCGTATTATATTGGTGATTCATCAGACCTCGCAATAGAATTTTAATGCTCGATAGGATACGATTTTATTAATTTATGTAAAGTCAATTAATTTGTTAAAAATAACAAGGAATTATTCAAGTAATTATGCTTTGCAATGCTGTTTAATTGTGATGGTACTGGTTCATTTCTTTTGACTTGATGAATTAGATTAGTTAGGAATTGATTGTCGCGCAGGTTTTTTCTTTTTGATTTGATATACAAACGCAAGTATTTCTGCAACTGCCACATAGAGATTTTCGGGTACGGGTTCGCCTGCATCACAGACTTTAAATAGTTCGCGAGCTAATTCTTTTTTTTCTATGATGGCAATGTTATGTTCTTTTGCAATATCTCTAATTTTTTCTGCAGTCAGTCGCATTCCTTTTGCAAGCACAATCGGTGCCGCCATGGTGTTTTCATCATATTTTATGGCAATCGCAATAAAAGTAGGGTTTGTTACGATTACATCAGCTTCTGGCACTTTGCTTAACATTCTTTGTCTCGCCATATTAAGCTGTATTTGCCTTCTTCTTTGACGAAGGATAGGATCACCTAACATATCCTTCATTTCTTTTTTTACTTCTTCTTTTGTCATTCGTATCGAACGAGAATGTTGCCATTTTTGATATATCAAATCGCCAATACTCCAAATCAATAAAACAATTGCGCCGAACAATGCAACTTGAAAGCCTCCCGTTATTAAAAGCATTACACTATTATTAATGCCCGTGCTAGCCGTAGATAGACTTTGTACCCACCAAGCTTTAATAACATAATAAGAAATAATGGCGATTACCAAAAACTTGCCGAGATTTTGCACAAGCAAATTTATAGAAGTCAGGGAAAACTTTTGTTTAAACCCTTTTAATGGGTTAAGACGATCCATTTTAGGCGCCAATGGTTCTGCCGACATATAAAAACCGACCATAATCAAATTCGCCACCACAGCAGCCAAAACAACTCCTAACCAAAAAAACCAAGTTGAATTAAACAGGATGTAAAAGGTGTATAAAAAATAACCCCTAACATTCAATACGGATAATGCTTCAGGTGGCGAGCTAGAAAGTTTTATGAAAAAAACCGTCATTTCACCTAACCCTTCAACAACATATTTGCCAAAAAACTGCAACACTAAAATCGCAACCACTAAAACAAAGGCACCCGCAAAATCTGCGCTTCGTGGAATCTGACCTTGCTCCCTAACTTGCTCACGCTTACGGTCTGAAGCTTCCTCTGTCCGATCTTCCTGATTTACATCTTCATCAGCCATTATCTATCTCTTAGGAAGGGGGGCGCGAAAGTTTTATTAAATTAATTAGATTCGATTGCATTTCTAGAAAAAGATCTTGCATGTAATCAATGCTGTATTCTAATGTAAAAAGAAGCACAATCATTCCCACAACAATTTTAATCAAAAAACCAACTGCGAAAATATTCATCTGCGGCACAGCTTTTGCAAGTAACCCCAAACCAATTGTAATAAATGTCATGGTAATCAAAACGGGTGCACTTAACTCTATACCGACTTCCCACATTCTATTTGACATGCCCAAAAGATAATTATGTGAAGCTTGCGTATAAGTAAAGCCGCCCAATGGAATCACCTCAAAAGTTAGCGCCAAAACTCGAATTAACAAATGATGGCCGCCAGAAATCACAAATAATAAGATGCCAAACATGTAATACATTTGGCCTAACACATTATTTTCTTCATCACTAAATGGGTCTATCGTGCTTATCATACTAAAACCAATAAAATTCCCCATAAAACTACCAGCCATTAAAATTCCATTTAATAGCATTTTTGCTGCAAAACCCAACATAAAGGCAATCATTAATTCCATGAAAATCATATAAGGAAACATGCCTATATCCCCAACGCTAGCACTTTTTGTAAAAGGCAAAGCCATATAAACACACCAAGCTAAAACCAAAGAACCCATTGCACGAACTTGAGGCGGCCAGATTTCTGAAGAAAAAAACGGAGCAAACACAAACAAACCACTACAACGAATCAATATCAATATATATATCTCGAATTGCAAAAGAGCAATTTCAGTGGGGCTCATCTCATTTGCCCTATTAGTCTAAAAATATCCACTGCAAAATCCATAATGGTTTCTAACATCCAGGGCATAGTAAAAACCATTACCAAAGCAGTTAGTAAAATTTTAGGAATAAAACTTAATGTCATTTCTTGAATTTGAGTAACTGATTGAAATATACTAATCAATAAACCAATAGCTAAGGCAGTTAATAACATTGGCGCCGACAACTGAATTGCCAATAAGGTAGTACGATAGATTAATTCTAGGATTAAATTTGTATCTAATTCCATAATTTAATTTACCTTTACCATCAACCAAAACCTCTAACCATTTCTTGAATCAATAAATTCCACCCATCAATCATTATGAAAAGCAATATTTTAAATGGTAAAGAAATAAGTTGTGGCGGCAGCATCATCATACCCATAGACATTAACACACTAGAAATCACCATATCAATTACAAAAAAAGGCAAAAACAATAAAAACCCAATCTTAAAGGCTTCTGTTAATTCCCCTATCATAAAAGCAGGTATCAAAACACTCATCGGTATATCCATTGCTTTTTCCGGCGTTGGCGTACGACTTATCTCAAGAAATAATTTTACATCTTGTCTTTTAGCATGCTTTAATAAAAACCGCTTCATTACCTGTTGAGAAATTTCAAAGGCTTGCCTTTGCGTCATCACTTTGCCATTTTCGTCTTTACGCGCTTCCATGTAGGGAGTAATAGCTTTTTCATTAATTTCCTGAGTCACTGGCGCCATCACCATAAATGTCAAAAATAAAGCTAACCCATTCATTATCTGCGCAGGAGGTGTTTCGTTGGTACCTAATGCTCTTTTCAAAAATGAAAAAATAATCGAAAACCGCGTAAAACAAGTCATCATTAACAAAATAGATGGAACTAACGACAAAATAGTAAATAAGAATAACAACTCTAAAGTAGTCGATACTTCCTCTGGCGTGTTGGCCTTTTCTATAAACTTGAATTTGGGAATTGGTATGTCTTGGGCTAATATTGGCAAAGATAAAATTAAAAAAATCAAATTGATGAAAATGATTTTTGAAACTGTTTGGGCTCGAGACTTAAGCATAGTTTTTATCTTTGCAATCTGTCGGTTTGTTTTTCAATTTTATCTAGCTCTTTATCTTCTTTTGGCAATTCTTCGTCATACAAAATCTTATTGCGAGTTAACAGCGATTGAAAAATATTGTCGCGGCTACTTTTATTAATCTCTGAAAGCAGCCGGTCAATTTCTTCTTGATCTGAAAATTCCGCCAAAGTTCGTATATTTCCATCATTCATTGCGTTTAACACTAATATACGCGGACCAACTCTAACTAGCAAAAGAGTTTGCCTTGGCACTAAAGACGATTTCGCTAAAACTTCAATGCCATTTATGCCCATGAAATTTTTTCGAAATTTATTTTTAGTCAGATAAAAAAACAAGTAAATCAAAAACAATATGAAGGCAAGCACCACAAACATCTGCAAATAAGAACCTATGCTTACTCGCGTTTTTTCTTTAGATGGAAACAAACCATCAGCACTATTTTGACCGCTGGTTCTAGGTGCTAAAAAATCAGCTGTTGACATATCATCAATAGAATTCTTTTCTAATGACTTGTCTTGATTAGCTGGTTCAACTTTTGGGGCTTCTTCTTGTGCCAACAAATTACCACAATTTAAAAGCAACAAAACAATATAAAAACAAAGCAACTTAATCGCTTTCTGCATTTCTGCGATTCCTTGAGAAATTTAAAAAGTTAATTTATAATTTGGCCAATTTCTATGCTTTCCATCGTCAAGAGAAGACTCAGCATTACTAAACTGGCTAATTTAGCGGCTATTGTATTAAAAAATGTAAAACATACTATATGTTGAGTGTATTAGATGATAAAAACCACATGATATGGTCTTAAATTCTTGCCGAAAAGACCAAACTATGTAGTTTAAACGATAAAATTGGCCTAAAACAACTCTGCTATTTTTAAAAATTGCAAGCAAAGACCGCAGATCTCATTATCAAGCCCTAAGCATTATCTGAAAACCGCATCTAGGAACTCAAGGCTTTTAACTTAATATTTTGGCAAGAGCCTTTATTACGAGTTGTGTATCTTTTGCAGTACCAATACTGATGCGCACAGTTTTTTCAAACCCTTTATAAGACATCGGCCGAATTTTTATTTTTTCAGCTTCTAACTTAGCAGCTAAATTTGAAATGGGCGGCTCAATCAAGTGAAAATTAGAACCAGATGGCCAAAACGAAATACCTTTTTTATGATAAAAAGATTCCATTTCAGGCTTGGATATTGTCATAACCTCATTTGCATAGGCCGTAACATATGCAGGGTTTTTCAATGCCGCCAAAACTGCGGTTACAGACATCATGTTTACTGCATAAGGGCCACGCACTTTTATTAACTCAATCAAAACCTCTGGCAAAGCGACCACATAACCAAAACGCAAAGCCGGAATACCCATCGCCTTAGAAAAGGTTCTCGTTAAAACAACATTTGAATATTTAAGAGCGAAGGGCAAACTTGTTTCTTGCAAAAACTCATAGTAAGCTTCATCAATTAAAAACATCGTCTTTGGGAAATCTTTAATTAGTTTTTCAACAGCATTTTGTGCTAAAACCGTACCCGTTGGGTTATTGGGGTTACAAATAATGCATATCTTGATATCGCCACCCGATAATATTTTAGTCACTTCAGCTAAAGGGTACCCCTCGGCTTTTGTATAATTCGCAGAAACAATCTGTGCCCCTTGTAAATTTGCCGAGTGAGCAAACATTGTAAATGAAGGCTGAGGAATCAACACTTTATCCCCACTTTCTAAATAACAACGCATAATTGTGTCAATGGCATTATCCGACCCATTAGCTAACATCAAATGATTGCTTTGAATATTTAAAAATTTTGCCAATTCATTTGTTACGGGGCCATATTCCGGGTAAATCTGCAGATTACCATTTTCGGCAAATTCTTTTAAGGCATTTTTTACTTCCTGAGAAGGCGGAATAGTTCTTTCGTTAAAATCTAACAGCAAAGATTCTCCAGACCTTCTGCCTTCTAAAGGTGGCACATAAGCATTCATTTTTGAAACATTATTTCTAGGAGCAATTGTCATAAGTATTAAGCCATTTCTTTGATATCATCAATGCTAGGTAATTCTTCAATCGTATTTAAACCGTATAATTCTAAAAACCTTTTAGTTGTGCCATATAAATTAGGGTTGCCTAATTCAGAGCTTTTGCCGCATACTTCTACGAGCTCTTTTTCCATTAAATTTCTAACATGCCCACCACTATCAACACCACGAATATTATCAATTTCAATTTTAGTAATTGGTTGTTTATAGGCAATAATCGCTAAGGTTTCATTACCAGCTGGTGTTATTGATTCCGTTTTTTGTTTCACAAAAACTTCTTTTAACCAAGGGTCAAATAGAGCATCTGTTCGCATTTGATACCCCCCCGCAATATTATGAATTCGAAAACTTCTTAGGGTTTCTGTATAAAAATTATTTAACTCTTCAATTGCTTGATCTACCTCAACATCTGTAACATCTTTAATGCCCAAAGCTATTTTTTTTGCCGTCATGGGCGATCTAGAACACATCAAAATTGATTCTACAATTTGCGCAACTGTTAAATCGCCAACCTTTACCCCACTATCCTTTAAGGATTTTTTAGGTTTTGGTTTAGGCTTTGGTCTTTCCACTTCATCATGAATACTTGTCTTTGTCAAAGCTTCAGGCGCAATCACATTTGACTCACTCGCTGTTTCTGTTGTTCCGAATAAGTCTCCCACTAAAGGTTCCGTTTGTTCCAAACCACCGTCAGGTAGATTAGGAAATAACGCCGATCGCGCATCGCGAGCTAAAGCTTTTGCTTCTTCGGCGAGAATTGTCATTGGGTCTGACTCTTCAAGCTTCTTTTTGCCTATTGCGTTCATTGTATTATAAGCTTTTGGAGGTATTGTATAACCCTCCACAAAATATCCCGAAACATCAATTGGTGTTAGCTTTTTTAAACGGGGGTTTTCAAAACTCAATGTCATTTTTTTTCTTTCGCCTTTAGAAAATTTTCAACTTTATATTTATTTTTAATCTTTTCAAACTCTCCATCCTTCAAACTTTTTTCAATTTTATTAGCTGTAAGTTCAGCAATAATCTGCTCCTTAACTTCAGCAAATGGTAGCGTTCTAGCTGGTACATCCGCAATCACTTTGTAAATATGCAACCCATTTTTGTCGGTTATAACTCTAGTAATTCCGTTTATTGGGGTTCGAAAAACTTCAACAAAACTTTTATCTTCCTTCATGGATACAGGAACACCATATGGTGTATCGTAACCCCTGATAAAATGTAGCTTGTCATCCCATAAAGTTTTAACATAATCTTTATTGGCATCCCATTCTTTTTTGATCTTTTCAGCCAATTCTTTTGCTTCGGCCTCTGATCGCTCCGTCTGCAACATGCGTGGCGCGGGTGAATATCTATGAAAAACTGTTATTGCTATAACGCGTCGCGCTTCTGGCTCTGTATATAATCCCTTAAACTCTTCATAATGTTTCGAAACTTCTTCAGGTGTTACAACAATTAAATTGCCTAAAATACGACGCAAACCAATTTCTCTTTTGGTTTTACGACGCAAATCATCCATTCTCATATTCGTATTTTGTAACAATGTATTGACATTTGCATAAGGGCCTTGGGTGATCTGCAATTGCCTTTCCATTAGTTTAATATGGCCATCAATCTGCTGTTCTGTAACTTGTGGTAATTTATTGGCATCTAATTCTAGTTCAATAATTTTTTCAATCACCATATTCTCTAAAGTACGACCCTCATCTTGTTCGATTAATCGCTTCAAGTATTCACTATCAGATATAGTTGACTCGTCAATCTTTACCAGTACTTTTGGTAAAACTTCTTCGGCCTGCAAAACATTCATCAGGCAGGAAACCACCAGTATTAAGCTATAGTTTTTCAGTTTCTTCATCATTCTCATTCCATCCATTTTTAAAGGGTTGCATTATAAAGCGGTTTTTCAATTAACCTATCATTCCTTTCCTTGTTTCTAATACTTTCTTCTATCCTTCACCTTATTGATTAACCCCGATTTTATTATGGGTTTAAATACCAAATCAAATCAATAATTATCTAGATGAAATTTTTAAGAAGCCTTTAGCCCCTATAATTCAAAAATCAAAATATAAGCAAATACTAGCTTAGTTTTTTGACAAATTCATGAAATTCTATTAATAATTGATCTATTTTTTGCTCATGATATTCACTAATAATCTTCGTTTTTTCGGAATTCAGAAGCTCATTGATCTTTGGCATAATGACTCGCTTAGCAAAAAGATGAGCTTCACGATATTGAAATATTAACTCTAGTTGTTCAATAGAACGCAATGCCCCAAATACCCCTGCTGAAACCCCCACAAACCCCACAGGCAAACCCTTTAAAGATTCCGGAAATTTAAGCAAATCGATAAAATATTTTAAGGCACCAGGAAACGACCCATTATACTCAGGCACCACTACCAAAATACCCTTGCAATTGCTTATTTTATCTTGAAAAGGACTAAAGGAATCTGGAGGGTTAAAATAATACGCTGGTTGAAACAGATCTATTGGCAATTCATTTAGATCACACAACTGAACTTTTTGCCCACTACTTTGCATTTTATTTAATATGATTTTTGTAACTGCTAAAGTATTAGAATTCTTCCGATTTGTACCAGAAATTAATGTTATCATAAAAGACCTTAAAAAATTCTCTTGTTTCCAAAGCTTCGATATTCTACTAGTTACAAACCGTTTCGCATTCATAATATGAAATAGAAAATTTATACTCCAATAAATCATAATTAGACTCAATTAATCATAAAATTTAAAGATTCTTCTTGCATAAAAACAAAAAACGCAAATAAATTTCTAGAAGAAAATAAATCGTAAAATATTTGCAAAATTTTCTCTATTTTCCCAAATAATTTTGGAAATTAAGGAAAACTGGCCGTATTCTGTAAGAGCAAAAAAAGCGAAAAATTTTTACAAGCAAATCAGGAGAAATATGAAATTTTTAATTTTAATTTTAGCTCTGTTCGCAACTAGCAATTTATGGGCAGACGAAGAGATAATTAAAAAAGTATTTGATGAAACGAAACAAGAAATCAAAAATATCTTAGCCGACAAATCAACGACTGAACAAGAAAAAAATAGTTTAGTAGACAAATGTAAAAAAAGAAATCTTCTTCGATTAGAAAATTTATCTTCATTTTATGTAAATCGAATGAAATTCAATGACTCTAAAATTGTAAAAGAAGCCATTGCAAAATTTAAAAGCGAAAACTTCACTGATTCACCTGCAACAACTCCTGAAAAAGTAGCGTCATTACCTCCAAAAAATAAAAGCCCTGAATCAGAAAACCAACAAGAAAAACCAGAGGACAAACCAATAACTGAATACAAAAAAGGTAACAACTCCTATTTAGAACGAAAAAAAGAAGGTGTTACCGCAATGGAATTTTTAGCCCTACCACAAGATAAAAAAGACCAATATATTAAAAAATTTGTGACAAAAGATGCTGACGGCTTTTTCACAGTAAACAAAGGTAAATATATCGTAAAAACGGATGTTTCCGCAGAATATACAATGGAAAAAGCGATATTTATGGATGATTTCTATATTGCTTTTGAAAGAATTTTTTATCGAGGCTTTAGTGATAAATCCTCACCTACTTTAATAATTACAAAAACACGATTAGGCTATTTCGATGCCCTAAAAAAAAGAGGCGTAAATGCACCATCTTGGTCTGGTGGTCTATATTATTCAACCCAAAGACTATTAGCAGGTTTTGACGAAGTGGGTGCCGAGGAATTGATGAATGTTTTATTACACGAAGGCACTCATCAATTAATGGATTACTACACAAAAAAAGACTTATTACCCTGGTTTAATGAAGGCATAGCAACCAATTTCGAAACTTGGGATATTTATAAAAGCCCACAAGTAAATATTTTTAATAACCAGTTCTCATCCACTTGGCTAGAACATGTAGCAAAGCATCATAAATCAAAAAAATATACACTCCATGACTTCAAGTTTTTACTAAATCTTTCGTATAGCAATTGGAACAATGCTATGGACCCTTCTGATTATTATGCACAAGGCTGGAGTATGATAAATTTCCTCTTAAATTCGCCAGATAAATTTAAAGTTCTGGATAAAATCCTAGTAGGCTTTATGAACAACCAAAAAATTGAAAAAATACTTTCTGAAAAAGAAATAGAACAACTTGGCAACGAGTGGCTTGCAGATTTAAACAATAGAATTATCCCACTGCATCAACAAGGCAAAGATATTTACCTTGCCATTCAAGAATGGGTGAAAACCAAAAAATACAATGAAAATTCAATGAAGAACAAAATTTATCAACTAGAAAAAACAAATGCCTTTCAAGTAATAGAGTTCAAATACCTTTCAGCTATGCATAAAATGATTACTGGTCAACTAAAAGAAGCCCTGGCAGATTTGCAATCGCTAACTAAAATGAATGAAGATTTGCCGTATTTATATTCTTCCATTGCTTATTGCCAAAATCAATTAGAACAAAAAGAAGAAGCTAAAAAAAATATTGCCAAAGCATTACACAAAGATGGTTATGATATTTTGGCACTTGGTATTCAATAATCACGCCAAACTCATTCTGTTAATTTAGGGGGGGGCAATTCAAAGATTAATGCAAAACAAAGTTAATTAATTCTGTTTTGTATTGTTTAGCTTGTTATGAATTCTCCTGCCAACCCTAATAAAGTTTATGTCGAAAATTATGATAAAATCATTCGAAGAGTCTTCCCTTGTTACGACCAAATACTTTCTCTGATTACACAAAACATACCAAAAGATGCACAAGATGTATTAGTCTTTGGCTGTGGAACAGGTAACGAAATCAGTGCCATAAGTCATTTAGAATTGGATGCTATCCATGGCGTAGATTCTTCTAGCTTAATGATCGAGGAAGCCTCCAAAAAAACAAAACATCTTCGAAATGTAACACTTTATTTAAATGAAGATTTTATTGCAAACAATAAGCGTAACTATTCTGTAGTCATTTCAACATTAGTTTCTCACTTTTTAAAAACAAAAGAAGAGAAAAAAGCCTATCTAAAAACTTTAAAATCACATTCAAAAACCACGGGTTTGTCAATCTTAACCGACACTTTTATTACAGGTCAATGCGAAATTGACGAAAAAACATACAAACAATGGCAAGAACACCTTTTCACAATTCACCCAAAAGATAGGATTGAAAAAGATTTTATCACCCTACGCGAAAGCACATTCCCCATTTCTACAACGGAATTTGACGACCTAACAAAGCAGGTTGGGTATACTACATGCCACCAAATTTTTGAGTTTTTTGGGCTAAAAACTTTTCTGCTGTCTTAGATAATTTTGAGCTCATAATTCATTTTACATTCAAAAAAGCTCTTATAAAATATTTCTGCTAATTCTCAGCATTATTTAGTCTCTTAGTACAAAATTGTTAAAAAAGATTTTTTTTCTAACAATTTGCACGAAAGCAAAAATTGTCTGAGCAGCTACAAACTTCCCATTTATTCAAGGCTTTCAGCTTATCTTTTCGAATGACTCCTTTAAATTCAAATAAAATTTTGCCTCACACAGCTTCGCCAGAACTCCAAAAGCAAATTAACGAAATTTGTGGCAATGAAAAAATTATTTTTCAGGTGCGCAGTCAATTAAATCTGCAAGGTGACAATTCCTATACATGGTTTTGTGTGACGACTTTCGCTATTTACAGTATTGAAGAAAAACACAATCAAGGTAATCTTTACCATAAAGTAAAGCTAAACGAAATAAAATCCATACATAAAATGAGCTTAAAAGGTGGCGGTTTGGTCATCTATAAGAACTCAAGCGAAACTACCTTTGACTTATTAAGATACCCCGACTCACAAGGTTATCTCTTTGCTTCTGCTGTTGATCGCATCAATCGTTATGGCTTAAAAGAAAACGAGAATCTTGAAAAATTACAACTCGCCCTAGCAGATGTCTTTCAAGAAGAACTCTCTGCTTTTTGTTCAAAATGCCATCGCCCCTATGAAATAAATACGAAAGTCTGTGGGTTCTGCATCAACAAAAAATTAATGATACAAAGGGTTTTGCACTTTGCATACCCTTATCGCTTTCAGTACATGATTCTAATAGCCCTGATGGCAATGGGCACATTAGTTCAAATTTTACCTTCCATTATTACGGGTAAAATTATTGATAATGTTATAGCCGAAAATAAAAGCGATATCTTAATACCATGGCTAGCTTGTCTTTTTGGGGCTATGGCAACAAGTGCAATTATTCATGTATTACATGCACGATTAGGTGTGAAAATTGGTTCCCGCATAACTGCCTCCATTCGTCAGCAAACCTTCAACCATTTACAAAGCTTAGGTCTTAAGTATTTTGATAAACAAGCCAATGGGGCTTTAATGAACCGCGTTAGTGGTGATGCTCAATCCATGCAAAGCTTCTTGGTAGAAGGCGTTCAATATTCTGTTTACAATATATTATTGATCATCTGCATTGCCATCGCCCTATTTATTATGAGCCCAATGGTAGGAGTCGTAGTTTTATTACCCATCCCTTTAGTTGTATATATTTCAAAAAAGAGTTGGAAAAAAATCCATTTTCATTTTCGAAAATATTGGGATGCCTCTGCAGCCATGCACGCCTATTTATCAGATAGCTTCTCTGGTATCCGCGAAATAAAAACAACAGGTCAAGAAGAGCGCGTCAGAAACACCTTCTTAGAGAAAAGCACCACCTTAACAGACCGCTCCATTGTGGCAGAAAGATCCTGGCAAACACTCATTCCATTTTTAAACCTAACCATACAGTCATCCCTAATATTGGTTTGGTATTTTGGGGCAACCGATGTAATAAAAGCCAATTTAAATGCAGATGCTTCGTTTACTACCGGTAAGCTAGTAACAACCATTGGCTTAATGGGCTTAATGTTTGGTCCTTTGCAATTACTAACTAGATTAAACGATTGGGTTGCGCGAGCTCTTGCCGCTGCCGAAAGAATTTTCGAAATTTTAGACACAAAACCGCAAATCGAGGATTCTCTAGTGCCATCTTCCTTAAATACAATTCAAGGCAATATAGAATTTAATGATGTAGTATTTGGTTATGACAAACATAAGCCTGTCATAAATCATTTATCCCTATCAATTAAAGCTGGCGAGATGATTGGTTTTGTTGGTAAATCCGGGGTAGGCAAATCAACTCTCATGAAACTTTTACTGCGGCTTTACGATGTAGATGATGGTGCAATTACCATCGATGAGGTTAATATCAAAGAAATTAAGCGCGATGTTTTAAATAAAAACATTAGCGTTGTTATGCAAGATACTTTTCTATTTAATGGGTCAATCGCTCAAAATATTTCATTTTCAAAACCCGAAGCTACAAAACTCGAAATTGTTAATGCCGCGATTTTAGCCAATGCTCATGAATTTATTATGAAACTGCCAAATAATTACGACTCTTTAGTTGGCGAAAGAGGCGCAACTCTTTCTGGCGGAGAACGCCAAAGAATTGCTATTGCGCGTGCCTTAATATGCAACCCCAAAATCTTAATTCTAGATGAAGCAACAGCTAGCGTTGATACCGAAACAGAACAAAAAATACAACAAGCTTTACAAAGGCTGATTAAAGGTCGAACAACCTTTGCCATCGCACACCGATTAAGCACCCTTCGAAATGCAGATCGATTATTTGTAATTGAAGGCGGGCAATTAAAAGAAAACGGCACACATGATGAATTAATGAAGCTTGAAAACGGAATCTATAAAAATCTAGTCACCATTCAAACAGAATGGGCGCGCAATGTTTTTGTTGGGGGTTAACATGAATACCGAAATGCTAAACAATGACCAACTTAATCTATTAGACCCAAAAAAAATCAAATTTAGTCAAAGCCTAAATCCATTCCAAGTCAATGTAACCCTTCCAGGTCAAATAGAATATTTAGATATAATCGCCATGCCAGCTTTTCCACTCTCTGCTAACCAAGAATTAATTCACCTTTATGAAAGATCCGCATCTGTAAATATTGGCAAATTAATCGGAATTATTGAAAACACAAAAGACCTTTCAGAAGATAACAATAAAATATTGCAAGGCTTACTCAAAAAAACGAATCATCTACCGCAAATAATCAAAATTCTTACGATCCTCGATGAATTCCACTACTTTCATTGGTATGTAGAAACAGACCGCGGGCAAGCAGATTTTTATATAGGCTCGCCTCGCAGACATTTAACCGCCATAAACCAATCTTCCCTTTTAATCAAAGATTTAAAAGGCGATATGTATTTTATTCCAGACCAAAACACCCTAGACAAAAAATCCCAAGACTTAATAAGCCTAACGATATAACCCTCATGCAGCAAACATTAAGGGTGATGTGAAAAACTCAAAAATGGAGTCTTCTTTTGAAATTACCATGAACAACTATGGTGTTTGCCAACAATCAACGAAAATCAAAATAAACATCCTCTATATTGTCGAAAACGCCATTGATGCCTTGCCACAATTAAAAAGACGGGACAGGCATCATTTGAAATTGACTAGCCCCCTTTTACAAAGGCGAATACCATTTACGCCCCTTCGTCAAAATTGCGGAAAAAGAATATTTTTTGCTTCTTGACAACACTATCCGTGAAATAAGAACCAATAAAAAAGATTAAATATACCCCCCATTCGACCCCATCTTTGACCGCCTAAAAATAAACTGCAAAAAATGGGTAGAAGCCATCATCACTTACGACAAATGGTTCTACCGCCTCATTGGAAAATAAATCAACCACCTAGGAAACTCTAAAAGACACCACCAATCATTGGCTTAAAGGAAAAAAAATGCCACCACTTCGGCAACTAACCCAAAAGACCTTTCACAAAGCCACAACTACGACTACACATTTCAAAATAGCCTCTCAAATCAACCTTCAACGACGCATAACCCATACTAATTGATTTTTAACCTTCATTTTTTATCTTTTTAATCGAAAAAAACACCCAACCATTACAAGCAAAAACAGGCCAATCAACACAATTCTTGCCTGCACCGTTTAATCGCAGTTTAATCGCTTTATAAATGATCTTTCATACTGACTTAAGAATCTAGGCAACTAAAACCAATGAGATTGGTATCCACTAAAGTTCTATCTTGCCACTTATTTTCAAAATTATTATTTTATTAGTCATCTGTATAATTTGAGTTGGTTTTTTATAACCCCATATATCTCATTGACAAAAGATCGACTATCAAGAACGAGCATGCCTTTAATATTACTCAACATAATCTAATCACCTACCGACTCAGTTTTAAATTTATATTTTAATGCCCTCCAGGCTAATAATTAACTTCCATTTTTGCCTCCTCCCCATATTTATCACCTTAATTTTAAAAATTTAATTTCCAAAAGACCTAAACCATTAATTTGACCAAAATTGAATTTACTGTTTGGAATCATTAAAACAGGCCTTTTCGCAAAGAAAAATGAGTCATTGTCAACACTCAACACAAGATAAAATATATAATTTTTAAATTTTATCAAAAAAATTAAAACAAATTTTAATTTCATTTCGTATTCATAGTATCAATCGATTTTAAGGGAGATTCAAAAGATGAAATTATTTAATTATTTTACGAAATCAATATTGACTTTCTTTATTGTAATAGAATTAATAGCCTGCACTTCAGAGAAAGAAAAAACCAAAACAAATCCCATTATTCAGGTCTCTGAAACTAAACCCATACCAGAAATAAATGAAAAGAAATCTATAGTTGCCACTTTGCCAATTAGTGAAACAAAAACCAATAACCCAAATGAAGGAACAGAAAGCCTAGATATTGTTCCAGAAAAAGCTGTAGCAACCCCAAAATCAACCGAAACAATTAAATCTGAATCAGAAATTATAGAGACAAAAGAGATACTAGGAGCTGAATCTGGGCTAATGGGAAACATTGGTGGTGGTGGTGGCGGTGGGGGCAATTTTGGGGCTCGTTCTTATGGTGGCAAAAGATATGCACTTATGAAAGGCGGAGGGAGTTCCAAATTTGAAAACAATCAAGTAGAATTCGTTTCAAAAGAAGAATATGATGCACAATCAAAATATAAAAAGGAAAAGGAAAATTCATTTCTAAACTCAACAGAAAACCCTTTATCAACTTTTTCTATAGATGTTGATACTGCATCTTATACCAATTCTCGTCGTTGGCTTAATAATGGCAATATGCCCAAAAAAGGCGTCGTCAGAACGGAAGAATTTATAAATTATTTTACCTATGATTATAAAGCGCCCTCAACTGATAGCGAACAGCCATTTTCGGTTTATACTGAAGCTGCTATCTGCCCATGGAATGATAAGCATCAAATCATTCAAATTGGTTTAAAAGGCAAAGAAGTAAAATCTGAAAATAGGGTACCTTCTAACATTGTTTTTCTAATAGATGTATCAGGTTCAATGAATAGCCCAGACAAATTACCTTTATTAAAAAGTGGTTTAAAAATGCTAGTCAATCATTTAGGTGAAAAAGATCAAATAAGCATTGTAGTTTATGCTGGGGCATCAGGAGTCGCACTAAAACCAACTTCAATAAAAAATAAACTAGAAATTCTAAATGCTTTAGATGGTCAAAAATCGGGCGGTTCAACAAATGGATCTGCTGGTATTTATTTAGCTTATGAATTAGCTGAGGCAAATTTCATTAAAGATGGCAATAATAGAATAATTTTGGCAACCGATGGGGATTTCAATGTTGGAACTACTTCCACAGACGAATTGCAGACATTAATTGAAGAAAAACGAAAAACCGGCGTATTTTTGTCAGTTCTTGGTTTCGGCCAAGGCAATCTAAATGATCATTTAATGGAGACTCTAGCTAATAAAGGCAATGGCAATTACAATTATATTGATCGATTAAGCGAAGCACAAAAAGTGTTAGTTCACCAATTGAATGCTACACTTTATACAATTGCAAAAGATGTAAAAATACAAATAGAATTTAACCCAGCCTATATTGCACATTATCGATTGATTGGTTATGAAAACAGAATTCTTGCTGCAAAAGATTTTAATGATGACAAAAAAGATGCCGGTGAAATTGGTGCAGGCCACACCATCACGGCACTATTTGAGATTGTACCTGTAGGTGTTGAGACAAATGTTGTTAGTAATGTAGATGACTTAAAATACCAATCGAATGAAAAGAAAAAAGACCTGCTACAAATTAATTCAAACGATATTTTGACTTTAAAAATTCGATATAAAAAGCCAAATGAAGAAGAAAGCATCAAACAAACATATGTCATGTTAAAAAATGAACTTGGCAAATCATTTGAAAATGCGAAAAATAATTTAGTATGGGCAACTGCTACTGCTGCCTTTGCTCAAAAATTAAATAAAAGTGAATTTTTAAACAATATGTCTTGGGATGAAATTGAAAAAATGGCAATAAAAGCTAAAGGGGAAGATACTGAAGGATACAGAGGAGAAATGATTCAACTAATTAAATTAGCAGCCGCTGTAGAAAAATAAGCAGCTTCTAGAAATTATTGCGGATGGTTATTTTTTAATAAAAGAAAACTCTTTATCTAATGCGTTGTAGGTTTCTTGGGCTTTTTTGCCGTATTCGGTGCTAGGGTAATCTTTAGCAATTTTGCCATAATTAACAAACAAGGGCATTAGTTGCTTTTTAATTTCATTTATATCTTTGTTTTTAGATCTTATCATTGATTCTGATTTTCGACATTGCGAGTATAATTTTTCGGCTGAACTTTCACTGATTATCATTGGCTCTTTTTTAAGATCAGCAATTTGTGTACTTATTTTAGCGGCAATATTTGCCTCGCCATTTAATTCATTTACTTGATTTGCTCGTAAAAAACCAGAAAGATCTTCCAACTGATTTAATTTATCTAAACTAGATGGCATTTCATTGATATCTTTCAATTGTTTTTCTCGGTAACCGATAATAAACGACCGGTTATCCTTTGTAATTCTCGACTTTTGAAAGGCTTGGTTAATTGTCCAATCCAAGGCTTTTATCATTTCATCTTCAGGTGCCCATTGATGCCCAATGTCGAGCGAAATCAATTTTCTCTCGGTATGCGCTGGCAATTTTTTTTCTAACTCAGCCAATTCATAATGGTTTGAATCTTTACTGCCAATAATTGCGTAAACAGTTAAATTTTTATTATTCAAACAACTTTCGTACCCGCCACCAAAACCTGCACCTTGCAAAATAATACCCGCAAAACCATCGCGCCTTTTTGGCATATTGCTAGATACACGCGCACCACCCGAAAAACCTGTGCCAAATTTAAAACCAGGCTGTATACGCAAACGCTTAACGGCATCATCATGTGCGGATGAAAAGTTTGAAAAAATCGGCTCCCATGGGCCATTTTTTGATTCTACTAACATGACAACGATCCATTCCTTTTCCTTTACCCAGTTTTTCACATTTCCTAATGCTGCATTACCGCCAGGGGAAGCAATAAATAAACACGGATACTTTCGGTCTAACTGAGAATTGTACCCCGCAGGAACATAAACATTATAATGATAGGTGCCATCAATTAACTTGGCATTGTCAGGGTTTTTATCTTTTAAATCAGCTTTTTTTAAATCAACTGCAATTAAGGTAACGCCATCTTCTTTCAGAACTAGATCCATAGGTGTGGTTTCTGCTAGCAAAAAACAATTTGCAAATAATTTAAATAAAATAATTAAATATACAGATTTCATAAAAATGGCCTTTTGAAATTCAAAATAATGTTTATTGGGGAAAATTCAATAATGCCCCACACCTTATAACCTTATTCTAATACCTAACTTTCAATTTTCATTAATATTCCACATACTTGCCAATAATTCATCAAAGACAAACTTTAGCCCAAAACCTTTACGCGTCTTGATGCAGTGCCTTCAAAAGCACAGTATGCATTTCATTCATTAAGATAGGCTTAGCCACATAATAATTCATGCCCGCTGAAATGCACATTTCTTTGTCGGCCTTTAAAGCATTAGCTGTCATAGCAATAATAATTGAGCTTTGATGTTGAGTGCTTTCATATTCGCGAATGAGTTTTGTTGCTTCGATCCCATCCATCTCAGGCATTTGCACATCCATAAATATAATTTTATAATACTTTGCTTTAACCATTTGAGTCGCTTCTAGGCCATTATTAGCAATTTCAACCTTGCATCCAAATTTTTCTAGTATCTTTTTAGCAACCTTTTGATTAATGGCATTATCTTCGACTAACAACACAATAAAGTCATCCTTTAAAGATAAATCGGTTTTGAATTGACCTAAATCAGTTGGGGTATTCGAATTAATTTTATCAGATTTATTTAATTTTAGTGTAAACCAAAATTTTGTGCCTACCCCCAATTCAGAGCTAAAATCAATCGTTCCACCCATGGAATTAACAAGTTCTTTTGAAATAGCCAAACCTAACCCGGTACCGCCATATTTGCGCGAAATAGAGGCATCACCTTGCACAAAAGGTTGAAAAAGGCTATTCTTTTTATGAAGCGGCACACCTATGCCGGTATCCGTAACATTAAACTTCAATTCGATAGCTTCATCGGTTTCTACCAAGATTTCAATCGTAACCTCGACACTACCTTTTTCTGTAAATTTTATGGCATTACTAATTAAATTTGTCAAAATTTGCTTGATGCGTAATTGATCACCCTTAAGAAAGCTCGGTATTTTTTCATTTATACTAACATTGAACCCCAAACCTTTCTCTTCTGCTTTTAACTTAAATATATGAATTAGATTCTGGAATATGCCTTTAAGTTCAAAATCTACTGATTCGAGCTCTAATTTACCTGCCTCAATTTTTGAGAAATCCAAAATATCATTAATTATCGAAAGTAAATTATCAGCACTTTGTATGATCGCACCTGTATATTCTTTTTGTTCTAAAGTCAACGGAGTATGTAGTAAAAAATTCGACATTCCTATAATGCCATTCATAGGCGTTCTAATTTCATGGCTCATATTGGCTAAAAACTCGCCTTTCATTTTACTTGCTCTTTCCGCTGACTCCTTTGCTTTCGAGAGCTCTTCTGTTCTTTCTTTAACCATCATTTCAATTTTAATAGTTCGCCCTGTAACCAGCAAAAGAAAAGCGCCAAGCGTACTTGTAAACAGAAGACCAGCAACTAATATGCTCCAAGATTGCAATGAATTATGACCTTCAAGAAACAACTGAGTTGATACCACATTGATTTCCCAAATACGACCTCCAATATCAATATTTTTTACAAATTTTAAATCTTTATTTCGTAATGAATCTTGAATATGGCTTTTTGAAGCAAATAATTCATCTGTGTGATTTTCAGATTTATCGAGTAGAATTATTTCAAGGTTTTCATCTTTAGCAAAAGTAGCTATTTGATTAAATAAATCTCGTATTCTCAAAACAGCAACAATAAAACCATTAATATTCTTAAATTCACTTAACACTTTAGTTGGTTGATGGCTTTTATTTAAAATAGGCAAAAAAATCAAAACTCCGTACTGTTCATGATCTTCTTGTATCAAAGTAATTTTTCTTGTGGCTCCGATCGAGTTTTTTCTAGCAGAAAGCAATATTCCTTCTTTTCTTAAATCATTTGAAAGCAAATCAAAACCATGCGCTTTTTGATTGGACTCGAATGGCACAATATGCGTAATCGGCAAATAGACAAGGCTTTCTTTTGCCTTTTCCATGCCACCTAGTTGATTTAAACTTTTAATATAAAAATCAGGGTAAACCTTTTTCATTTCATTTTCAAAATCTAATCTTTTTTCATTGGAAATTATTGGCGCCCACTCAAATGCCAAAAGAGAAGGATGCCGTTTGATTGCCTCTGAGCAAAATTTTGCAAATTCAGTTGCATCAACATCCTGTGAACTGTCATACAAACCCCTTAGTGACCATAGTTGATTTAAAGCAAACTGTAAATTTTTATTGATTACATCGTAAACAATTTCACCCTTTTTTTCAAATTCCAAATTAATGCGTTTATTTTCTGTTTTAGAAGCAAAGAAAAATGTTAAAAAAAATGCCCCTGATGAAATTAACATCGGAATCATCATTCGGCTTCTTCGAGGCTTCCATATTTCTTTATTAGGGTGAAACAGTGCTAGAGAAATGGGGGTTATAATGAAAACGCCGATCGTATCACCTACCCACCAAGTGAACCAGCTAAATTGAATTTGGTCTGAGGGCAAGGAAGTTAAAACATATAAAGTACAGACGCCAACAGTTGGTGCGATTATACAACTAATCGGCCCTGCGCTTAACAAAAACTTCACAATAGAATTAAAAGTATCAAGGGAGTCTTCTTTTTTTATAAATCGCCCTATCAGCCAGTTTGCGAACAATGCCTGCAAAGTAGAACCTGTTGCAATCAGAGAAGAAATTTTAATGGAAATTAAATTAAAATCCTGGTCACTATTTACTATATAGAGATTAATGATTAAAGAACTCAGCCAAACCACTAAGGCATATTGGCGCCCCCAAATTAAAATGCATGCTAACCCAAGCCCGGCTGGTGGCCAAATCGCCGTTATATACCCAGGCGGAATGGCCGCATACAAACTAATCTTTGCTAGCAAAATATTTGCTAAAACAAAAATCATTGTTCTTTGGAAAAATACTTTGTTCATTGAAAATAAAAAAGACTCAATTAGACTTTTGTTCTTTAATTATAATCGATGTTATCAAAATAAACCAAATTATTCAGAATATTCTTTTGTTAACTACAAAAAAGATCATATTTCTAAGAAACAGGCTTTACATTAAGTTGAACTATTATAAATTAAAATTTCAGCCTAAACTCACAAAGAATTTTTAACTCGCAAGAAAAACAGCTATTTATTTAATGTTGCCGTTATTTTTTCGGCAATGATTTCTGGGGTAAATGGCTTAATAACATAGTTAGAAGCACCTGCTTTGATTGCCATTACCACATTTGTCTTTTCTGATTCTGTTGTAACCATGATCACTTTAATATTTTTATATTCGTCGTTTCCTTTCATTACTTGAAGTAGTTCGTAGCCCGTCATGTTAGGCATATTCCAATCCACTAGCGCTAACTCAACATCCTTGTTTTGTTCTAAAACTAATTGCGCCTCTAAACCATCACCTGCCTCTACAATATTTTCGTAATTCATTTTAGTTAGACAGTTTTTTAATATACGACGCATAGTACTAGAATCATCAACAATCATAATTTTCATAGCATAACCCTCATTTCTTTTAAGTAAATTATCTATTATTTACATCAAACTTTGCTTCTTGTTTATCTCATTAAATTTGATTTTAAAGACACTTCTAACACAAATTTATGACCTGTATTTGATTCAAAACCAACAACTAAACAAGGTATATCGCTTTTCTGATCAATTTCTAATGAATTAGATTCTGCTTCAATTACGGTAGGAAGACTAATATTAAAGCTATATTGAGTTCCGCTAAACTCTGATTTAGCGGAACCAACAACCATATTAGCAATTTCGCCTACACCATCTTTAATATCCATTCTGCTTAATGTCGAGACATCGCACCCTAACATTCGAGCGACAGATTGGCTCGCTAATTCAGCAGGAAAACACAACACAACATTACCGGAACCAGAACCAGCTAACCCAATAATAGCAAAAATTTCTCCAAAAGCTTTACCGCTTGTCTTGATAGTAAGGGAGGTGCGTTTCAAATCCATTTGCACCATCGTTTTAAACACATTTAAAACTGATTTAACAAATGGGTTTATTAAGTTTACATCGACTGTAGGTTTTTCCATTGCGTTTCACCTTATCAATATTATTTTATATTCAATTATCAGCTAAAATTTTAAAAAAAGAAACACTTAAAATGTTTTTTTGAAAAATAACAATAGAAAAAGATATCAAAACAATGAATTATTTAAAGCTTATTTTTCATTAAAATAGCTAGGTATTTACTCTGAAATTATTTGCTACAAACTTACATCTTTAAAAAATACAAAACCTTCTAAATAAAATTGAAATTCAACTTTTTTGTTGTAAAAAACAAATTGCAATATCGGTTAATCGATCAAAAAATTGATCGTTTCTAGAAAGTCTAAAAAATTGATTGATAATAGATTCGTTATTTTTTGGCGAAAATTAAAAGCGATACCACCAAAATGGCACAAGTCGCAATCCAAGAACCAAATATTCTAAGGGCAATCTTTTGCCATTCTTTCTTGTTCAATTTTTCTGCTATGATTAATACAGCTGAAAGACATGTCCAGATGCCAACCAAGCAACCCGTCAATGTCAAATATTTCTCTTTACCAGATAAATCTTGATGTTCCGAGTCTAAGCCTAAAAAAAGACCTGTCGTAATAGCAAGAAAAACATAAAGCCCCACAGAAAACTTATAGTCGATTGCTATTAATAACCCCAAAACAATACTAAGAACAAGTAATTGAGGTTCAAGGTTTATATTAGAACCCAGTAAAGTTAAGAGAAGACCCAAGGCGCAGGAAGCAAGAAAGGAAACAATCGTTAATTTTAAATAGTTTTGGGGTTGTAAACCAAGCAAAACACCTAATGCTAGAATAACTAAAATATGAGCGGGCACAAACAGAGGGTGTAAAAACCCATTATACCCGCTATTAGCCCCCTCTAAACCACCATGACCATAAACAAATTTCGGGAAAACAACAATCAGTAATAAAAAGACCCCGATTGATTTTTGATTCATAATACGCCAACTAGAAACCCCAAACCAACTAATGTGATTATACCACCTATGGCTCGCACGGTAATTTTACCTGCTGGCCAACGAATTAATAAACCAAATGATATTCCAATAAGATGCAGTAGACCTGTTGCCAAAACAAACCCCATACTATAAACAATTGGGCCAGCCGATTCGGGTAATTCTGTACCGTGTGCATGGCCATGAAAAATGGCGAATACTCCAACAAGCACGGCTGCAACCCATATTGGCGGTTTTGCTGCCATAGCGATCATAATGCCAAGTAGCATCGCAGAAGTAGCAATTCCGGCTTCAACCGCAGGTAATGGCATACCAGCAACACCCAAAGCACCACCCACTGCCATTACAAGCGGAAATACAATTGGTAGCAACCAAATAGCAGGCTTACCTAAAAAAGCACCCCAAAGCCCAACAGCCACCATGGCAATAACATGGTCCCAACCTAAAATGGGGTGCATAAAACCACTTGCAAAACTGCCATGATCACCAGTGTCAGAATGAGCCGAAACTGCCCCAAAAGCCATTATTAAACCCATATTCAACAATAATAATTTTTTTGTATTCATATTGAAACCTTCCTGCACTTGTAAATTCGATAATGAAAACCGACGATTATAGCTATCTAAATGGTAAACAAAAAACAAAATAACTTAAAAACCTTTCAAGCTTGGAAACCTATTTAAATATAGACTAAAGCTATATCTCTGTTCAATTAAAAAAGCATAAATTGGTGTAAATTTACTGCTATTTCCACAATAGATCATTTCTTATAACGAACATTGACCCATAAAAGAACAGAGTGTTTTCTGTTTGAAAATACTCTGTTTTACTTGCTAATTCTTAAACCATTTAAATAGATATATTGTTGAGAAGCTCGCTACTTACTTTTCAAGATCATTCGCGTTTAATGACAAACAGCCTATTTTCACCAAATACACCAACTAACAAATCACTATTTTCTAACACATCAAAACCACCAGGTAAAGACAATGCACCAAAACTCCACACTATTTTTTTTGAAGAGTTTACTTCTATAATTCGTCCATTTCCTTGGTCGTTTATAAGCGTATTTCCATTGTCAAGCCTGTCTACACCATAAATGCCATAAATATTCTCTTCGTACTCCCAAACTATTTCTCCAGCTGTAGTTATTTCAAATACTTTTGCTTTACCTATACTATAACCAGAATTATCTGCAATCAGAACATTGCCATTCTTTAACTTTTTAAAAGATGGCGCCACCAAGGTGCCTTCGTATTTCCAAACTACTGCGCCAGCTTGGTTAACTTCCACTATTTGATAGGGGTCTCCACCTTGAATAGCCAGTAGTGTATTTCCGTTTTCTAGTCTCTCGGCACCGTAAATATATTTACCGCTATACTCCCAAACAATCGTCTTGTTTTCATCAATTTCAAACACCTTCTCCTCTGTTCTAGATGCTATCAGCGTGTGACCATTATCAAGTCTTCTAGCGATGGTTGGGTAACCAATATTGTAAGACCAAATCACATTACCATCAAAGCTCAGCTCTACGACTCTATTATCTGTACTTAGCGCAGCTAAAATGTTCCCATTTGTTAATTGTTGGGGGTTTAAACAACCATCAAGATTTTCTATGTGATCATAGGTTTCGTTTTGATAGCCATCAACCACAGAAATGATTCTTTCTCGCATTATTTCAATGTAGGGAACAATTTCCTCTATTATCTGCAAAGCCGTAATTGCATCATTAGAAGTAGAAACTTCAGAATTGTTCACCAAACTTCTAATGCTATTTGCAGCAGCTTCTATTTTTCTTAATCGTATCCAAAGGTTATCTGTAAGGTGGGTTTGTATCTCAAGTTTTTTGTCAGCCATTTCGAAAATATCAACTAGTTCTACAGCTCGATTTTTTAAGCCAACTGCGGGTGATTCGAATTCATGAAAAGCACTATGAATGATCCCTGAAATAGAGCCGGAATGGGCTACTCCGTTCATTTTCTTAACAGTATCTAAAATCAATTCACTATCTTTTAGTAATTTATCGGCTACTGTCTCTGAAACATTTGTTTCCTCGGTTTTTTCATAAACAAATAGTTGACCATAAATGGCACCATCCGCTGTCATACCCGTAACAAAAGGTTCAACATGAGATGGTAACGGGTAAAACTTAGGTATAGACGACTCATCCTTAGCCCAAAATATTTGCGGGTAGCTGTCTTTGTCTTTGTAAGCAATACCTGATATTTCACCACTATCGTTGACACCTGCTAAGCCAACCCCAACGAAACCAGGTAATTCATATTTTTCAACAGTGTACTGATTATTAGAAAAATACCCCACAAACGAGGGGTTATCGTTTTCATACCAAGTTGCTTCTGATGAACCCCAGAATCCAACAAATTTTCCTTTGTTATTAATTTGAAAAGGAAACAATCTATAAGCATCTGAATGATTTAAATCGATGTATTTTCCATCTACAAACAACAAACCTTGAGTCCCAAAATCATTAAAACCCGTAATCACTCCCGATTTGTTCATTGAGGTAAAACCAATATCGCTGTACCCTTCTCTAACATAAGCACTTATTTCTTTAGTTTGAGTATCATATACATAGCCTTTTCTGACATCATCAGTGGTGATATCCACTGTACCCATTTCATCAGCAAGCTTACCTAATAATTTGTTTTCAAACCCACCTCGTACAATAAAAAATCGATTACCCGGAGCAGCTATTTCTGTAAACTGATTGGTTTTAAGATCTAGTTCGAAACCAAAAAAATTACCACCACTCGAAGTCGTATAAGACCCATAAGCTTTACCATTATGTACATGGTTAATAGAAGTAGTAACAGCACCAGGTTTTAAAAAATAGTAATATTTATCTTTTACCAATACAAAACCAACGGTACCTCCCACAGGCAAATCTGATAATTCAATATTTCCTTTAGAAATCTTTGTTTCCTCTTTCGAACTCTGATTGTCGCTTTTCTTGCTACTTCCACCACACGAAGTTAGCAAAACCAACAAGCATACTACCCATAAATTTTTCACACTTAAACTTTTCATTTTTTCTCCAAAATTATTAATTTTTTAAACCAGAATTTACTTAGCAAATATCACATCAACAAAATCAAAATGAAAAGCCAAATTAGCTTTTTTTGAAGAAGTCTTTTTCTACAAATTTCAAAATTGCTGATGTGATATTTTTAAAACATTAACTATTACCTACAGCCTCTTCCGTTTGACTTTCCTCGGGTGACATAACTTGCTTCCAATCATCAAAAGGGTTTCGCATTTGTTCTAATAATTTAGGCCCTAATAAAATTTCCTCTTCCGTAAGCTCACAAGCCTTAATTCTCTTAATCAATTTTTCCTTATTGTATTTTTGCCCAATAAAAACTAATCTGTTTTTTCTATCACCAAATCTAGGGTCCCAATCCTTCATAACCGAATCAAATTCAGATCTCAAAACTGTATATTCTTCTGCCTGCTCCTGCTCTAAAGCCGTATCTACAATTTTTGGCCAATTTTCTTTTGGTGTTCCTGCCCACCACTTTCCAGAAGGGCCAAATGACCTAGCGGTTCCTGATACAGATAATTCACCAATAAATTCAGGCTCTGTATTGACACAAGCAAAACCTTTTGCTCTAACGATACCTTTCCATTCTTCATTCAAAAAATTAACAAATCTTTCAGAATGAAATGGAATTCTGCTTACATAATTAAATGTAGAAATGCCATATTCATCTTTTTCAGAAATTTCCTCCCCGCGCATAACTTTCATCCAACCCGGAGATTCTTTAGCCTTCTCTATGTCAAATTTGTTTGTATTTAATATTTTATCAAGTGGAACTTGCGATTTACATGATTGTATAATTTCGGCAGAAGGGTTTAGTGAATGTATAACACCTTCAAGCTCAATTAAATCCTTTTTTGAAATAAGATCTGTTTTATTTAGAACAATTACATCGGCAAATTCAACTTGTTCAACAAGCAAATCAACGATTGATCTCTCGTCCTCTTCGCTTAACGCCAATTCTCTATCTTTCAAATCTTGACCTGAAAAATAGTCACGACGAAAGTTAAAAGCATCAACAACGGTAACCATTGTGTCAATTTTCGAAACATCGCCTAAGGAAGAGCCATTCTCATCAACAAGGCTAAATGATTCTGCAATAGGTAATGGCTCTGATATACCCGTTGACTCAATTATTAAATAGTCAAATTTTTTTTCTTTGGCAAGCTTTTGAACTTCAATTAAAAGGTCTTCTCTCAAAGTACAACAAATGCAACCGTTGCTCATTTCCACTAATCGCTCGTTAGTTCGTACTAAGGCATTATTGCCTTTTGCAACTAACTCAGCATCTATATTTATTTCGCTCATATCATTCACAATGACGGCGGCCTTTTTCCCCTCTCTATTATTTAATATGTGGTTTAAAAGTGTTGTTTTGCCGGCCCCTAAAAAACCAGATAGTACGGTAACTGGCAATTTTTCAAAATTCTTGACTTGACTCATTTTTTTTGTCTCCATAAAAAATTAACGATAATGCGTTATCAGTATCATAATTAGCCTGTTATAAATTTCAATAGGAATTTTAAAACTAAATTTTCTAGGTTAAAAATATTTTCGTATTGTCAATATTACAATAAATCCAAATTTGTTCAAAAAAGCATAAAATTAATAATATTGCGTTTTAATTATCAATAAATAAAATCCTAGCCTTTTAATGATAACAAATTATCAACAAATATCACGAAAGGGTATCGTATGACTTTTTACAATAAATGCATTTTACTATTTTTCACAGGTTTCCTAATTGCATGTGGGGGCAGCAGCAATAACACACAATCGACGGTAAAAACCGTTAGCAATGTTCCAGAGTTTGCTGTAGCGAAAGATAATGGAATTACAACTAGTTCCTCCTCCGTTTCAGGTAGTGGCTCAATCGTTTTTGCCAAACCATTAGAAGATGATGGAGCTAACTTCAAAATTCAGTTTAGCTTGGTAGATGAAAATTCATCGATCTCTCTATTATTTTATTCCAACTCTAAGCTAAATGAATCAGGAGCTGTCGTCATTAAAATTCAAAAGAAGAATGGGAAATTAACAGGAACCTTAAAAATCTCAGGCAGCAATACTATCGACCTATCCATTGATTCATTATCCGATACCGAGAATACATTATATATAGATATCCATAACGATGAAGAGCCGACGCATGTGCTGGTATGGCCTAGCAATACTACTATTTTTAGTGAATCTTCAAGCGTTTTTAACTCAGAAGATTCAGATGAAATTAGTACTCTTGGGCAAAAAGTTGGAACGGATTTTTTTGTTGGAGTTATTCTTGAAAACGCTTCCTTGATGAGTTTTGAAATTAATGAGCCTAGATTTGAGGATTAATCATGAAAAAAGGCCAATTGTTATTTTTAATTTGTTTTTTATTCATATCAAGTTCGGTGTTCTCACAAGAGAACACAGGTATGAAATTCGGAATAAATGTAGATCAAGTCTTTACAAGTGATTTTGAAAAAGACGATTATATTTATTCGCCTAGAGAAGTAGAACTAACATTCTATGGCCCTGTCAACCATCTTTTTGACGCACTAGTTTCTGCAGCATGTCATGAAGAAAGAGGTGTATTCAATTTTGAGCTTCATGAAGCATGGATATCTAGTAGTTCCTTAGTAAAAAACTTTGAGTTTAAATTAGGGCAGTTTTTTTTGAATATTGGCCGCTTAAACAAAGTTCATCGCCATGAATGGCCATTTATTACTGGCCCACGATATCATCAAAAATTTTTTGGTGACGAAGCAGTATCAGATAGTGGAATTGAAGTCGCCTATCAAATCCCTAGCAATCTTCATTTTTCAATAACAGCCGGTTTAGGTTCAGGCAGAACATTTGGGCACTCTCATTCTGCCGGTGAAAAACCAGATCTACCTACCAATTACCTTAGATTTAGCCATTTTTTTGAAGCCTTCAATTGGAATGGCTTTGATATTGGTTTAAATTATTTGAATAGAATCAATGGAGAAGGAGACCAAACGCTTTTTTTTGGTCTAGACTTTATCGGGAAAAAGAAGAATGGTTCCACCACTCAACACCTAATTCAAAACGAAATATGGTTTAGACAAAGTAGCTATAATGCAGGTGATTCTGACACAAGAGAAATCGGCAGTTATATTTACTATCAATACGGTTTTACTAATGGCTGGTCTATAGGCTCAAGACTTGATTACTATTCCGACTTAACAGTTGAAGATATTTTTGGAAACAAACTAGAGCACTATGATATTCGAGGCGTATTATCTTTAACATACCAACCAACCGAATTCATGCGTTTTAAGTTGGATTATTCCTATGGAATTGAAAAACAAGATGGAAAAGAACTACAACAAACTAATATGTTAGAATTTCAGGTAACTTTCCTTTTAGGAGCTCACCCATCCCATGAATTTTAAAATACTTCCTTTTTTCTTAGTTTGCTTTATAACATTCAACGGATTATTCGCTAAAGACATCAAAGTGGTTTGTAGCACTAGCGATATTGCTTGGCTTGCTAAAAAAATCGGCAAAGACAAAGTAACGGTTACGGCTTTAAGTGATGGCAATGATGACCCACATTATTTAGATGTTACGCCTAAAAGTATAAAACTCGTTTCAGAAGCGGATGTGCTTTGTTTTGTTGGCTTAGAGCTAGAGATAGGTTGGTTGCCAAAAGTAATTCAAAAATCAGGGAATCCAAAAATTAAACTAAACCAAACAGGGTATTGCGACTGTAGTGTTTATGTACAGGTTCTAGAAAAACCAAATGGGCCTGTTGATCGATCAATGGGTCATGTTCACTCGGGTGGCAACCCTCACTACCAACTAGACCCACAACAAATGGCATTTGCTGCAAAGGCAATTTTAGAAACATTAATAAATACTAAGCCCGAAGAAAAAGATTACTTTACCAAAAATTTTGAACTTCTTAACGAAGAGCTAATTAAACTAAAAGCTAATTTGCAAGAAAAAACAAAAAAATTAGGTGAAATGAAAGTAACTCAATATCATAAAGAAATGAGTTATCTCATTGCAACTTTGGAATTGAATTCATTTGAAGCAGTTGAAAAAGTACCTGGTGTATCACCATCAGCCGAGCGCTTATTTTCGTTTGGCAATGAATGTAAAACAAATGGCGTAACACTCTGCTTAGCTACTAAACACAGCCCCATTAACAAATTAAAAAAGTTTAATAGTATATCTCAAATACCTTTTATACAAGAAAGAGTTTCGCTGATAAACTTTCAAAACGAAGATGCATATGAAAAAATGATGAATGAATTAGTCGATAAAATAATTCAGGCCCAAAGTGAAAAAAAATGATTCATTTAAAAGATTACTTCTTAAAGTTGCCAACTGGCGAAAATCTCTTTGGCCCTATCAATTTAGAAGTATTGGCTGGTGAAGTTCTTATTATTAGAGGTCGCAATGGTGGTGGTAAAAGCACCTTAATACAACATTTGGCATTTCATTACACAGAAAACCAAGCTCACAATAATACAAAAAACCAAATCGCCTATTTACCTCAAAAATATGGTTTAGATTTTGACTTTCCTTTTACATTGGCAGATGCACTTTTGCAAACTAATAATAAAAAGGCATCCATAGCAGAAACCACCTTCAAATTGTCAGAAACAGTGAATTTGAAACGCCAGTGGGCAACAGCTAGCGGTGGCGAGAGAAAAAAAGTATTAATATTAAGATGTTTGCAGATGCAAGCAAATTTTTTATTGTTAGATGAACCTTTAAACCATTTAGATCAAAGGTCTAGAGAAATATTATTTTTGGATTTAAATACTTACTTAAACTTAAATACCAGTGCTTGTATAGTAATTATAACACATGACGAAATATCAAATTTCTTTAAAAACAGAACATTAAAGTATTTGGATTTAAATTAATGGGTTTATTTACTTTTTATCTATCTGCTATGCTGGCTTCAGCCTTTGCAAGTGGTGTATTGAGTTTATTTGGATCTATAGTGGTTGCGAGAGAAAGAATAACCAATGTCTTATTTTATTCTCAAACCGCAAAGTTAGGAATAATTCTTGGTTTATTTATTAATAATAGCTTACATAGAGAATCAGCTTTCATCCCATTTTCACTTAGTTTGCTAGTGATGGCCATTTTTTATATCATTTCTGAATATATAGGTGCAAAATCGCTAGCAAATAAAGAAGCTATTTTTCTAGCATTATTTGTAGTTGCATTGCAAAGCGAAGACTTTCTTTTATATTTGTTAAAAAGCATTGAACAACACGAATTAAACAAATTCTACGGCGATATTGTTACAATCGAAGGTGAACATATTTTTTGGCTGAGTGCATTTAGTTCAGTTTTGTTAATCATATTTATATTTTTTGAAAAAAAATGGTTTATTGAAAGTTTTAATCAAATGATTTTCAAATTAAAAAATAATAATTTTGACAACTTTATTATATATCATATCTCAGTCATGTTTTTTATCACATTATGCGTACTTTTTATGGGTTTATGGTTAACCTTAGCCAGTTTGCTAATTGCACCTATCTTTTTATGTAAAATGCCATTTAAAAATCGCTGGGTCTATTATGCAACCATATTTTGCATTACCTTCGGTGGCTGCTTCTTAGGCTTTACTAGTAGCTTGATCCTAGAAGATAGCCCAACAACCCCAATTATAATTTGTTCAATCGCAGTATTAACATTTTGCGTTAGAACTTTGACGAAAATAGTATCAACAATTCCTTCAACAAATAACTTAGATGGAAAATCCGTATGAATACAAACAAAAAACTTATTCACTTTTTAGCTTCTACATTAATAGTCCTTCTTATATTAAATTGCGGTGGTGGTGGTGGCGGCACAACTTCCGTCGACAACACCCCTTCAAACAATGGCTTTATCGCAAATTCAGAAAATAAAATTGGTGGCGGTCAAAAAGAATTCGCATTTGGGCAAACCGCCACTTTTAACTCATTTGATGGCTCAGAGGTTAATTCAACATGGGCTTCTAATAATGGTAGTATTGATTCTGCAGGGCAATATTATACCCCCAAAGATTTAAGTGAAACTACCGATGATACAATTTCTCTAACGACCTCAGGTGAGAATTACTCAAGAATTATTTCCCTTTCACCCTTTCCGAAATTAGAAGAAGGCTATTTTAAATATAGCGAAGGGAATCAAAAATATGCAATCAAAGATCTAAATACATCACAATCAATTGCCGTTGCTACCTTCAAAAATAATAGTACTTCTAAGAACGAAGGAAATATTAAAATTAAAAATTTAAATGTTTTAGCAAACAAAATCGGCTCAGAATCTCTTTTTAAATCTGACGGGTTTGGCGCACAGCTTCAATTGCATAAAGACGCTAAATGCCTAAACCTTTCTGACCCAATTAAATTTTCACAAAGAAAAGCACCTAAGTTAAACAAATCCAATAAATCAAATCGAGCTGCCGACCCATTAGGTACTAGAGATTCTTTTTTTCATGATGAAAGCATTAAAGGCTTTAAAGCCTTTGAAAAAATTTATTCAGGTGATAAATGCCTTATCTATTCAGAAATAAACCCTAGCACAGATCAACCTTTTGTATCACAAACACGCGGCAAATTCATGGGCGATGCATTTGAAATCTCAAACCCATATCACCCAAATGGCAACGGAATTTATGAAATTGTAACGAAAAACTTTGGTCACCCTTGGGGAATCGATGAAAATGGAAATGAAATTAATAACGGCAGGCGCGATGGTGAAAAACAAGTCATTTTTCTAATTTATAACACCAGCAATACTACATACGGTTATTTTTATTGGGTGGATGAGGAAGAAAAAGGATTCGTAAACCCAGCCGATGGTTATATATCAAACGGCGCAGAAATTGTCTATCTAAATCAACAATATGCTTCTGATGATATTGCCATTCTATCTACCATGGCCCATGAATTTCAACATTTATGTGACTATAACCAAAGATTCGCCCTCAATGGTAGTTTTGCAAACCAGAACATAAATGAAAGAATAGACGCTGAAGCTAGCATTTTGTTTAACGAAGGGCAGTCCTTGCTTTCCGAGGATCTAAATGGTTTTCCAATGAATATGCCAAATAATAAAGGCAATGATTTTATATTTCAAGTGGTGAATAATTACCAGTCAACCATTTCAACTTTCTCTAAAAGTTTTCTATCATGGTCTGGCGGGTCTGATTATGGCAAAGGATATTTGTTTATGCGATACATTTACGATACTTATGGCGAAAGTGCCTTAAAAGAAATCAGTCGTAGCCAATTAATACAGCCTAACAATATGACTTCAATCACAGACAAAAACTTCGATGAATTATTACAGGAATTTTTATTAGCCTTGATACAAACCGATTCCTCGCAAGCTCTTCAATCAAATTTAAAATTAACTATCATCAATAGAGATTTGGTATACTTTGATACAAAAGGCAAAGCCATAGGCAAATTTTCACCTTTTGATTATGTAAATGGTTTTAACGGCGATGTGAGCAAACAAATTCCCGCAAATGTCATTAAAAGCGAAAAACCTTACGAAATAAGAGTTTATAAACTATTACCAAATAATGGAAAAGTTGAATTTACCTTGGAAAACATAAAAGGTTTGTCAAACTATTCGATTTTTCCATCGATTATAAATAAGTAAAACTCAAGCACGAAAGTTTGTATGGCTCTAAACGATTTTTCTAAACTAATTCAAAATAATGTGAGCGCGGTGATAGAGACGGGGTTTTTTTTACAATCACCCCTTCTTTACAAAGGCGCTGCAAGTCTTTTGTGGCCGTTAGCAAATTGACTTCAAGAGCCTCTGAAATTTGCCCTCTCGTAAGCCTTTTATATTGCTGAAACAATTGTTTTATTTTGAGATTGCGTTTATCAGCTAAAGTAAGCTTTTTTTGCATAATACGCTGATGCATTCTATCATCGTCGGTAATTGGCTGAAGGTTAATAGTAGGCACAACCTCTTTGTTATGCTTTAATCTTTTATTCGAATTTAACCATTCAATATCGACATCTTCCATTTCAATAATTGGCTTTTGACCACAAAAAACTTTAATGCGATCGACTTCGTTTTTTAACTCGCGAATATTGCCTGGCCAGTGATATTCTTGAAATTTAAGAATTAATTCATCTGAGAATACTTGTGACTTCGTTTTGCTTGACCCATTTAAAAAGAATTCGATTAAATACGGAATATCTTCTTTGCGTTCTCGTAGCGCTGGCAAAGTAATAGAAAATTGTTTAAGGCGATGATACAAATCATCTCGAAATGCTTTTTTTTCAATTAATTCTTCTATATTAGCATTCGTTGCAGCAATGATACGACAATGAATTGCTCGAGCCTTTGTACCACCAACCCTAAATAACTCGCTGTTTTCTAAAACTCTCAACAAAGAAACTTGCAATTTCTGTGACATTTCCCCAAACTCATCTAGAAAAACAACTCCATCTTCGGCAGCTTCAAAAATACCTTTATGGGCAGTTACCGCACCCGTAAAGGCACCCGCTTCGTAGCCGAACAATTCTGATTGCAACAAAGTATCAGTTAAAGCTCCACAGTTAATAGCTAAAAATGGCGAATTGTGGCGATCAGAGACTTCATGTATAGCACGCGCAACAAGCTCTTTGCCAACACCCGTTTCACCAATTATTAATATCGGCCTCTGGATATCGGCATATTTTTTAACTTTCTTCTTAATTTCATGTACGGCGTTAGAAACACCTATGATACGCCCAATACCTTTGGTTACATTATCAGGAAATAATATTGCATGATCGATTACGCTACTTGACTCAGTAGCTAAAAGTGAATCATTCGGTTGCGAAAGCTCAAAAAATGATATCGCCGTTAATTCAAAAGCAAACTGCATTTCAAACTTTAACCGTTCCTTGGCACGAAACTTTAGACAATTTTTCATCAGTTGGTCATAATAATATTTTGCCAATTCTTTTTTATTTTTAACCAAAAAATAGCGAACAATGAAAAAATCAATCAAATAATGGTAATCCTTTTTTTTGCTCTTAAGCACATCTTCTATGATTTCATACCAGCCAATTACAAATGCATGATGAAATTGCAAAAATGTAAACAGAGGAAATATTTTCATGGTTAATTCTTTTTGTTTAACTTTGCCAAATATTTTTTTCGCATTTTCAACATTTCCCGCTTTTAAGGAAATATAATACGACCAAATCAGGGCAATGCCTGGGTCAGATAAATTTGATTCTTTGTCACCATTTAAGATGGAAATTGCTTGTAAAATGCGCGCTTTGTCATGTTGCATATCTGGCAAAAAATTATTAATCATCGCTTGATAGTATTGATCAATTAATTTTCGATCTAAAACAAACAATGCATTTGTAAGCAAACTACTTAATGGCACATAAGATTTATTAGAAAAAGCTTCTAACAACTCTAAATCTTCTTTAGGCAGTAAATATAAACGGCCATCTACCCCAAGAATTTGACCCGTATTTGCTATAAATTTATAATATCGCGGGCTATTTTTAGGCATTAACGAAAGTGATAATAAATTTAACTCATCTCTTTTTAAAGTTTCATCGGCAAAATGAAAATAAAATGAACAAGACTGATGATAATAAGCCTGTATTTCTGGTCGATATTTTTTTACATCAATACCACAGGATATGCGATAGGTACTCTCGCTTTTTTCACGCATCTCATGTATACAATAAAAAACAATCAAATAAGATATAAAAAGCAAAAAGACTTCTTCATCATAGTGTCCTATTTTTATAGCTTCATCTATTTTATCATAAGTTTCTTGTGACAAACGCCCTTTATTCATTTGACTTGAAACAATAGGAAAGATAACCTCCAGCGTTTGCTTTGGGTCACCAACTTCTTTTAAAATATCTGTAAAAATTCGATCTGTTTCGATAAATTGCCGAACGATTGGGTGCATTCCAATATCTTTATAAAAAAAATTCCATTAGCATATTTATAAGCATATTCATACAATCATTAAATGCAAGCTGATTTGACTTATTTTTATAAGTCCATTATTTGTAAGACTTTGCAGAAAACAATGTCACTGCGCTCCCTATGGCTTGATGATTGCTCATTAGCTAACACCTAAAAACCAAGGGGGTCTATTTTGACTAAATTATTGTTCTTTGCAGAGTCGGTTTCTCTTGCCCATATAGGGCGCCCTTACTTACTCGCCCAGTGGGCAAAAGAAAAAGGTTATCAGGTACATATTGCAACTGGTGCCAAAGGAATATCTTTACTAAATGCAAGCGCCAGTAATATTCCGGCCACCGAAATATTTTCTATCTCTGGCGAAACCTTTTATAAAAGGGTTAACCAAGGCAAATTCTTCTATACTCAATCAGAGCTAGCCAAATACATAGATGCCGAAATCAACATTATCGAAAAAATAAAACCAGATTTTATTGTTTCTGATTTTCGTTTGACCAGCGCCATTTCTGCGCGGGTAATGAAAGTTCCGCTAATCAATTTATCGAACGCCTATTGGAGCCCATATTATGAATGCAAGTTTCCTGCGCCAAACACAGGTGTATTTTCGCTGATACCAGAAACACTAAAAACCAAAATTTTTGATTTGATCAGACCACTTGCTTTCAAAACCTTTGGCAGATCACTCAATGCTTTGCGAAAAAAATATCAATTGCCAATTGCAAATGATTTTAGAACACATTATACGGCTGGCGATTATACATTATATATGGATCATCCAAATTTTATTGATTTGACCTCAATGCCATTTCGTCATTCGTTTTTAGGGCCAATCATTTGGTCGCCGAAAGCAAGCGAGTCATTACAACTTGTTAATAACAACAACATTTATATTACGATGGGTAGTAGCGGAAACAACAAAATATTAACTCAAATTGCGAAAGCGTGCTTGCAATTAGATCGCCCAATGATTATTTCTGGTTTAAACAAAACAGAAGCTGACAAGTTAGCTACAGAAATACCTGGTCTGCTAAATAGTGCAACGATCAAACAATTCGTTGATGCAGATGAAATTTTAGGAAAATGCGTCCTAACTATTTGCCATGGTGGCAGTGGAACTGTATACCAAAGTTTAAAAGCTAATGTGCCTGTGATTTGCTTTCCTAATAACCCAGATCAAGGTTTAGTCGCCATGTCTGTCGAAGAAAACAATTGGGGGCTTTCCATAAAAAACAAAACAAATACAGACTTCATTTGCAAAACAATTAAAAGTTTAATTGCGAATGAAAACATAAAGGCAAGCGTTGCAAAATTTAGTAATAAGCTAAATGATTATCAAACAAAAGAACAATGGTTAACTTTTTTGAAATCTGTAACAACAGAATCAATCACTCACAAAGAGATGGAGGAAGCTGTATGAAAAACAATAGCAGAACCTCAGGTGTTTCAACCGCTTTAAAAAAAATTCATTTAGACCAAACGAATTCACATAGTTCAAAAGACATTGCCCTTTATCATATTGAAGTTGCAAATACATTAGAGAAGAGAAAAGAAGTTTTTGAAATGGTTTATCATGCTTATCTTGAAAAGGGTTTTATAACAGAAAACGCAAATAAATGGCATGTAATACCTCAAGATATTAGCCCCGACACACTCATTCTTCTGGTTCGAGATCAATTTGGCATTATCGCTGGAACGGTCTCTATCATATTCGATCAAAGCGTTAATTTACCTGCAACCAAGATATATTCCGAAGAAATCAATTATTTAAGAAAAAGCGGTGCAAATATTGCTGAAGTTAGCCGTTTAGCTATCAGCAAAAAACATCGTCATTCAAAAGAAATTCTATCTTTATTATTCAATCATTTAGCTATTTATTGCAGTTATGTTAAAAAAGTTACATCACTTATATGCGAAGTAAACCCTCGTCACCTTGGGTATTATCAATCTATTTTTGCATTTGAACAAATAGGTTCGCTAAAACCTTGCCCCATGGTACAAGAAAACCCAGCAGTACTTTTGCATTTAACCATTCAAAAATGCAACGGTCTTCTCAACATCTATAATGAATCATCAAAATTTAAAGCCTTATATTCTACCAAAGAAGCAATAAACATTGCAAGCAATTTAACTCGTAATCGAAAACCTATTTCTGAAAAAGAACAACATTATTTTAATTTCATTCAAAATTCTGCTGTTAACTTAACCAATTAAAAATCGAATACGGAGGGGCAAAATGCGAAAAATTGAAAGCAAAGCTATTCTTACATTTTCTACTCTAACAACGCTAAACGGCATCATAGTAGCAGCCTTTTGCGGTGTTCTGTTCTATTCATGGGGTTTACCAAGCCAACATTTGTATATTCTTGCACCATTGCTATTTTTTATCAGCAATATTGCAACTTATCGAATCACATTTTATTTTTTGGGTTTTCCTCAACAGCAAATAATGAAAAACACCACCGAAGACTTAGCTTTTCAGTTATATGCTTTATATTACATTGTTTTTTTTAATTTTTTTGTGCAAAATTCGATTTTGCCATTACATCTTAACAGATTATTTAATAAGTTATTGGGTGCTAAATTTGGTTTAGGCAGCTACAACACAGGCTTTATACTTGACCCACCATACACTGAAATCGGGCATAATTCAATTGTTGGCTTTAGCGCCGTGCTTTGTTGCCATGCTTTAGAAGGCGAAAATATTTCATTCGAAAATATTAAAATTGGCAATAATGTCACCATAGGTCTGCGTTCAATGATCATGCCTGGTGTGGTAATCGATGACAATGCAATTGTTGCCGCTGGCGCGCTCGTTACCAAAAACACCCACATCAAATCTGGTGAAGTTTGGGCTGGCGTTCCTGCCAAATGCATCAAAAATTCATTGCCAGAAGATCAATCAAAAATCATTGATATTAAAATGACAAAATTAGCTTAAACACCATATTCTACAAAGGAATTTTAAATGAATAAAAATAGGATGTTGGAGCTTTATGCAACATATTTATGGCCAGTCGCCAGGAATTTTGTCAAAATTTCAAAACGATGCAAATCATGCATTTTATCAGAAAAATGCGTACCACTAATAAATGGTCTATGTGAACAATGCATAAAAACGAAAGTAATAGATGAAGAGATCCTAGAAGCTCCTTCGCAAACCAAATTGCTTTTTGAAAAAACACTAATGTCTTATGTACAAAACAATAATCGCTTTGATGCATTATTAATGTTAAGTGGCGGCAAAGACAGTGCTTACATTTTACATAGATTAAAACAGGAATTCCCACAATTAAAAATTCTAGCTGTCATGATCAACAATGGTTTTTCAAGCCCAATTGCCATTCAAAATGCCAAAAATGTAGCTGAAAAATTAAAGACCGATTTATTTATTTCAAATTCCAATATAGATGATTTTTCAAAAGCATTTAGAAAAGCTTTTCTAAGTTTAAATGGTCGTGGCAGTAGCGGTGTTGTTGATTTCACTGATGGACAAATGATCTTTCAAATTGGGCAACAAATAGCTACTGATCTGAAAATACCACTCGTGATTGGAGGTTTATCTTGGGTTCAAGTACAAAACATTGTGGGCATTAATCATTTCGAATTAATAGAACGCAAAGAAGTCAAAATAATTTTTCCCTTAGCAGTTTGGCGCACTCATGAACAGGAAATCAGAAAAAAAGTACGAGATTTAGGTCTCATTCCAAAAGGTAGCGATAGCCCAATCGTTAGCAACAACAACCTTATTACTACAATGTCTGCCATTGATGTTCTTAACAACGGATATTGTAGTTTTGAACCTGAATTTGCCCAAATGATTCGTGAAGGAAAAACTGAGCGCCGAATTTGGTTACATCTTTTTGAATTGTTAGAATTTGCTACTACAAGAGGCTTATTAAATAAAGAATTAAAAGAAACTTTAAGTCAATTAAATTTATTACAATCTGATCTTGTGAAAGGTAAAATATGAAGTTAGCTTATGTTACTGGTGCAACCGGTTGTCTCGGTAGAAACCTAGTCAAAGAACTTCTTGAGCAAAACTGGAAAGTTGTCGTTTTACACCGAAAATCTTCAGATCTATCTCGTTTAAATGGCTGCAAAGTCCATTTCCAAGAAGTAGATTTATGTCAATTAAACTCCGTTCGTGAGAGCATTCCTTTAAATGTAGATGCCATCTTTCATGTGGCTGGCAATACTTCTCACTGGGCAAAAGAGGCAAATCAACAATGGGCTGATAATGTCTTAGCAACAAGAAATTTGGTGCAAATAGCATTAGAAAAAAAGGTAACACGATTTATATTTACTTCTACTGGCGCTACAATTCCCTATCAAGGGCTAGATCAAAGATTAGCATCAATACAAATTAAAAATAATTATATTCGCACCAAAAGGCTTGCTGAATTAGAAGTGTATGCTGGTATCGAAAACGGTTTAGATGCCGTGATTCTAAAGCCTATCATAGTGATTGGTGCATTTGATTATAATACTTATTCGCAAATTTTTACGGATATTAAAAAAGATCGGATGAAAATTGTCCCGCCAGGGAAAATAGCTTTTTGCCATGCACGCGATGTTGCACTTGCCCACATTCAAGCCTTTGAAAAAGGAAAATGCTGTGAGCATTATGTGCTAGGCGGAGAGTACACAACTTGGCTAGATGCTTTCCAAAAAATTTCTACAACTGTTGGCGTTAAGCCACCTACCAAAGTCACTCCAAAATTTATTATATTAGCTTTATCCTATATGCTTACTATTGTTTCTTTTTTCACAAAAAAAAAGCCACAAATTACGCCTGAGCTTGTAAGTCTATTAGGGGATGCACCCGATGTTACTTATTATGAAAAAAGAAAAGCCAAAAAGGAACTCGGGTATCAGTTTAGTACATTAGACCAAATGATAGCGGATTGTCACCTTTGGCTTTCAAAAGAAAAAATTATCGAAAACAAAAGCTCAATTTAAGGTTCAATCTAAACTGGTTTATTCAAATTAAATCAGGGCTAACCCCTGATACAATTTACAAACCAGTCTTTTTTGCCTATTCGGCATTATTACAAATAGGCTTTAAAACTAGACAAGGTGAATCCGTATTTCGAATGATTGTTTCAGCTACACTTCCTAACACCAATCGACTCAACCCTTTTCGAGAGGCCGAGCCAACTATCGTCATAGAAAACGGGAGCTTTTTAATATATTCAGGCACTTCATAAGTAGCCTGCCCTATTAAAATTTTTATGGTATTAGGTACCCCTTTGAAGTCTATATTCTTTAAAAAGTTTTCTAAAGGCACAGCTAAATCGTGATAGAAATTTTTCTCAGCATATACATATTCTAAATCTGTAATGCGGTATCCATAAGGGGAAGGTTCTAATGCATGTACGATGACTAACTCTCCACCAACATTTTTTGCATATTCAATGGCTGTATTTAAAATTGATTCCGAAAATTGCGATAAATCAATAGGGCAAACGATTTTGCCTTTTAGGGGGAGCAAAATATCTTTGATGATTAAAACAGGCAGAGAAGAGTTTCGCAAAATTGCCTCTGCATTTCCGCCCAAACGATGCTTTTTATTATGGTGATAATTGCCAGAACCAACTAAAATGCCATCTACTTTTAATAGGTCAGCATATTTAATTACTTGGTCTTCAATTTCACCGACTACTACTCTGGTATTAGGAACATTCACATTTTGCTTTTTAACATTATCGGCAATATCAGCTAATTGTTGTTCATATATTTTAATATGTTCTTTGCTGTTTTGACCACCTACAGGTACAACATGAATCAAAGACAAAGTACTACCATTCTCTACGCAAAATTGAATTGCGCCTTTTAAAGTAATACTGCTATGTTCAGAAAAACCTACTGCCAATAAAAGATTCTGAATAGGGTTCATCTATTTCTCCAAATTAAAATTTTAAAAATATTGCAAATAAAGAGGTAATATACCAAAATCTTCGAGTATTACCAACCAACACCTTTCTTTCTGCTCTCAAAGAAGGCACTTTGATAAAAAAATTCAAATCTTGATCAAAATTTAATACAAAAATTGATGAAAATTATACTAAAAATCTAAAAAGAAAAACTTTCAAGTGATTTAAATTACCATGATCACTGTGGGTAATGATCTATAAGCAAAAAACTTGTTATAGATGAATTCTAATATATTGGATTTCTACTGACAACTTTTTGCTTGATCTGCCAATAACTGAATATTATTTAGGGGTGACATGCTGTTCAATTTGTGCCTTGAATCAAGTCAAAAAAAATTTGTTAATTGAGCTTTACGCTATTCGTGCGATTACAATTGCAGAACATTTTTTTTAGAGTCAAGTAGCATCAAAGATATACAAAAGTATTGCGTGTTTTCTATAAGAAAACTTTTAAATTTTTGTTTTATTAGTGTATTTTACGCATCTTTCCCCCTCCCCTCTCAGAAAAACATTTTCTTAATTTTTAGAACAAACTTCATTTTGATTGAATTGTTAGTTTGATAATATGGCAAAAAGTAGCATAATTACAAAAAAGAAACTTCCCACTAATAATTTGCGATATTGAAAACTATTTTTGTTAGCCAAATGAAACATGTAATTTATTACAACTTAAAAAGATTACAGCATTAAAGCAAATGACGAGTATAACTTCCTACCAAGCTAAATATTTCGCCCATGAGCTTACTAAGCGGTGTTCCTCTGATAGTTTAGAAAAATTATCTTCAACCCTTTCCAATGCTCAAGTTGACTTAAACCCCCATCAAATTGAAGCTGCCCTTTTTGCTTTTAAATCACCGCTATCAAAAGGTGCGATTTTGGCGGATGAGGTGGGTCTTGGTAAAACGATTGAAGCAGGTTTGGTTTTGTCGCAAAAATGGGCAGAAAGAAAAAGAAAAATTTTATTGATCTTGCCTTCTAGTCTTAGAAAGCAATGGCATGGTGAATTACAGGAAAAGTTCTTTTTGCCTTCCGTAATTTTAGAGAAAAAGTCTTTTGAGCAAATCATCAAGGAAGGTAAGTTAAATCCGTTTAGTCAAGATAACGCGATTGTCATTTGCTCTTATCATTTTGCAAAGTCTAAAGCACCTTATATTAAACAAACACCTTTTGACTTGGTTGTTATTGATGAAGCGCATCGCTTAAGAAATGTTTATAAAACCAGTAGTAAAATTGCTCGTGCTATCAAGGATGCCGTGCAAGAATACCCAAAGTTATTACTTACAGCTACGCCTTTGCAAAACTCTTTGCTTGAATTATATGGCCTAACTAGCATTATCGACGATCATATTTTTGGCGACCTTAATAGTTTCAAGGCCAATTATGCAAAAGTTTCCCGAGAACAAGATATTAATTTAGATGATGCGCTCGCTGTACCTTCACAAGAAATGTTTGCCGATTTAAGAAATCGACTCAAACCAATCTGCACTAGAACACTTAGAAGGCAGGTATTGGAATACATCAATTATCGAGATCGTAAACCAATCACTCAAGATTATATCCCAACTGAACAAGAAATTGCACTTTATGATGGTATGTCAGAATACCTTCAACGCTCTAAATTATACGCTTTGCCTTTTAGCCAACGGCAACTCATGACTCTGATTTTGCGTAAATTGCTTGCCTCGTCGTCGTTTGCGATTGCTAGTACCTTAAACGGCTTGGTTTATAAACTTCAAATATTAGAAGAAACTATCATTAAAGAAAACCCAACCAACAATGAAGAGTTCCCTTTTGGTATTGAAGAAAACTATGAAACTTTTGCCGATACCAAAGAAGAATGGCTGGATGATGAAGAAAACGATGCTGAAGATGATGAAAAAATAAATCAAAAACTTACATTAGATGATATCCCTCTCATCAAATCGGAAAAAAGAGATTTAGAAAAATTCAGAGATCTTGCCAAGGCTATTTTTAAAAACTCAAAAGGTGAGTCGCTCCTGATCGCCATAAATAGAGGGTTTGAAATGACAGCAACCCTTGGCGCACAGAAAAAAGCGGTTATTTTTACGGAATCTACGATAACACAAAAATACTTATGGGAATTGTTATCACAAAGTGGTTATAAAGACAAAATTTTACTTTTTAATGGTTCTAATAATGATCAAAAATCAAAAGAAATTTATAGTGAATGGCTAAAGAATCATCAAGGCACAGACAAAATTTCTGGCTCAAAAACTGCTGATCTTCGTGCTTCACTAGTAGATTATTTTAAATCGAATGCTGAAATCTTGATTGCCACTGAGGCTGCGGCCGAAGGCATCAATCTTCAATTCTGTTCGCTAGTGATTAATTATGATTTGCCTTGGAACCCCCAACGCATCGAGCAGCGAATTGGCCGTTGCCACCGTTATGGGCAAAAACATGATGTGGTGGTGGTGAATTTCGTGAATCGCAAGAATGCTGCCGATCAACGGGTGTATGAATTATTAGATCAGAAGTTCAAATTATTTAAAGGTGTGTTTGGTGCCAGTGATGAGGTTTTAGGTAGTATTGCTTCAGGTGTTGATTTTGAAAAAAGAATTGCTTCCATTTATCAATCTTGTCGAACAGAATCAGAAATCAATCATGCTTTTGATGAACTTCAAAAAGAAATGGATACTTCCATACAAGTGGGCTTGCGTGGTGCCAAAGAAAAGCTTTTAGAAAATTTTGATGCTGATGTTCACGAAAAATTAAAAATAAACCTGCATGAAAGTAAAGCTTACTTAGAAACCTATCAACGATGGCTATGGGATGTCTCTCAATATTATTTGGGTGACAAGGCTATCTATGCAAATAATGAATACTCGTTTACGCTCAAGCATAACCCCTTCCCGGGTGAAAATATTGAAGAGGGGCCCTATAAAATCGGTAAAAATATTGATGATGCCCATATCTACAGACCTGGGCACCCGCTGGCAGAGAGAATTTTGAGTGAAATTAAATCAACAAAACTACCTCAAGCCGAATTAGTTTTTGACTATACTAATTTTGGCCAAATCATTTCACCCATTAAAGAACTCGTTGGTTGCTCTGGTACTTTACAGGTAACCGAATTAACCATTGATTCTTTTGAAACCGAAGATGTTATTTTATTAACCGCTATTACGGATGACAACCTTTTCATTGAAGAAGAAATTACCAAAAAACTATTTTCTTTGCCGTCTAAAATATTACCGAACCAAATAAATATAAACACCAAAGCAGTAATAGAAAAAGAACAAGAAAAAATTAATTCTCTAACGGTAGGTATTGCCGAACGCAATAGTGAATTTTTTGAAGATGAAGTTGACAAGCTTGATAAATGGGCGGAAGATGTCAAAAAAAGTTTAGAGATTGAACTCAAACGCCTAGATATTGAAATTAAAACCTTGAAGACCAATGCCAAAAAAGTTTTGAATCTAAACGAAAAAGTAAAACACCATCGCGAAATCAAAGACCTAGAAAAGAAACGCAACGACATGCGCCAAAAACTATATCAAGCCCAAGATGAAGTCGATGTAAAAAAAGAAGACCTCTTAAAACGGGTCGAAGAACAACTTAAGCAAAAAACAAAATTAACCCCTATATTCACCATTCGGTTTAAAGTAGTTTGACATTAATTTTATGAAAGGTTTCAATGAATAGATAAAAATATTATGCTTATACGCTATGCCTGTTATTTGATTGACCAAAATAGCGACCCGTGGAAGAATGCCATTGCAATTGAGAAAAGTAATTTTGCCATTCAAATACGCAAACAGGCAATTCTGGAAGAAAGAATTGCAATAGCAGAAAGGTTAAATTCGTACCAAAAATTAGTGGAAACAGAAGTTTTAGATAAATTTGCTAGTTTTCCTTGAATGGAAGGCTAATATTACTGCTTTGAAAATAAGGCGTTTTGATATCATAAAAGTTTGGGATTAAAAGCTGGAGTGTTTTGCCTTTTTCAGTTCATTGATGACCTATAAGTTTATTTAGGAATTTGAAAGCAAGAGTTAATTATGTTAGATGACGAGCGGTTAAACATAGAATCAAGTAACTTTGATAGCATGGTCTTTGAAGAAGAGGATCTAGGCAATTCTGAAAATGAAATTACAGAGCCGTTTGATCCTAAAAAAGTAGAAGTGCAAATTTTATCTTTAAGTATTGATAACTTAACAAAAAGACTTCTTCATGACGAAATTGATTTGGCGCCAGACTTTCAGCGATCACCGGATTTATGGCCTAAAAATATTCAAAGTCGATTAATAGAATCTTTGCTAATAAATTTGCCGATTCCTGCTTTTTACTTTGATGCCAGCAAAGCAGAGAAGTGGCAAGTTGTAGATGGTTTGCAAAGACTTTCAACCCTTAAAAGTTTTATCATCGACAAAAAGTTTATGTTGACGGGTTTGGAGTTTTTGAAAGATCTAAATGGTAAAAAATTTGATCAACTTTCGAGACCGTTACAAAGACGAATTGAGGAATTCAATATTACAGCATATGTAATTAAGCCTGGCACCCCAACAAATGTAAAATATTCATTATTTCGTAGAATTAACACAGGGGGCATGCCTTTAAATCATCAAGAGATAAGACATGCAATAAGTCAAGGGGTTAATGCAGGTCAAGCATCTAAATTCTTGAAAGAGTTAACTTTTGATGAAAACTATAGAAAAATAATTCACATTAGCGGCAATCGTATGTCAAGCCATGAGTTAATTTTACGGCATATGGCTTTTGCAATTGAAGGCGTGAAAGGGTATAAGTCATCATTAGTGAAATTTTTAGATGATGCCATGGTTAAGATTGGCACTTTAGAAAAAATTAAGTTGACAGAATACAAAAAGGCCTTTGCAAATGCCATGTCATTGGCATATAAATTGTTTGGTGAAAATGCCTTTAAAAAATCATATGTTGACGAAAAAGCTAATAAAGTGGTAAACAAGCCTTTATTCGAAGCTCTTTCTGTGGTGCTGTCTAAGCTGACAGATGAAGAAGGCGCGAAGCTGCTTTACATGAAAAAAAATTTCTTACGCGAGTTTAAAGAATTAATGCTAGAGACCAAGTTTTCAGGCTCTATTTCTCGCTCAACAGCGAATACAGATAATGTGAATTACCGATTTAAAAAAATTGAAAAGCTAGTCGATTCTCATTCAAAGGAATTAAAATGTTAGAAACATTGATCTTAGAAAACTTTAAGTCTTTGAAAAATCAAACATTTCATTTTAATAATCTAACATTATTTACAGGTTTGAATAGTATGGGCAAATCTTCTGTTTTGCAGAGTCTTTTGTTAATGCGTCAATCCTATGAAAGCAATATGTTGCCAAATGATGGACTTTCCTTAGTAGGTAAATATGTAACTATTGGTAATGGCTCTGACTTACTATTTGTTAATGCAGACAACGAGCTCATAAAATATCATATTCATTGGGCAGCCTCTGAGCTCTCCGCTTCTTTCAAATCTATTAAACATTCTAATTTGTTACCGATAATGAAGGATTCTAAGTTTTCAGTAAATTGCTTTAAAGAATCGTTGTTCACGGCTTCTTTTCAATATTTATCTGCAGAGCGTATTGCCCCAAAAAGTTCCTTTGCTGTTTCTGATTATGATATAAATAGTCTAAATTCTATAGGTAAAACTGGCGAATATACGGCACATTTTATAGCAGAAAAAGGATTAAAACCTTTGGTCATTGATAAATTAAAACACCCTAAAGCTAATACAGATAATTTAATAGATAACATTAATGCTTGGATGTCTGAAATTACACCTGGTACTAGGGTTGTCGCTAGTGTACTACCTGATATTAATCAAGCTAGTCTACATTATATGTTTGAAACTGCCGATTATATGACAAAATTGTTTCGACCAGAAAATGTAGGTTTTGGTCTGACTTATGTCCTGCCTGTTGTAACAGCTGTCTTAGGTGCAAAGAAAGGCGATTTGTTGTTGATAGAGAATCCTGAATCGCATTTACATCCTGCTGGTCAGTCTGCATTAGCTAAACTCGTATCAATAGCTGCTGAAAACGGTGTGCAACTTTTAATTGAATCTCACAGCGATCATTTTCTAAACGGTGTGAGAATTGCTGCAAAAAAACAAATGATTTCCAACAACAAAATTGCTCTTTTCTATTTATCAAGAGATCTTTTATCTTCTAACCATTGCGTAGAAGTTAAACAGCCCCGCATAGATAGTGGTGGTAGAATTGATGAATGGCCAAAGGGCTTTTTTGATGAGTGGGATAAAAGCTTAGACGAATTATTGGATGAAAGATAAATTAAATGTCTACTGACATTGTCTTTAACGATATTTCTTTGCCTTTTCAAGATTTTACAACTTGTCAAAAAAACCTGCCAATTTTTTTTTCATTACTAAGTAGGTTAATGCAAGAAGGGGTAGATGTTGTTCGAATAGCTGAAAGTATAGGTGATAATTGGTTTAATATTATTTATGCAGAGAATTTTAACTTTAGCCAATGGTTTAGTAGCACAAATAGAGATTTTCAAAGAAGAGTTAAAAGTATCGCAACAAGATCTTCATTTTTTAAAGAAGATGAAGTAGAGTTTTATAATGAATATAAAAATTGTGATTTTTTTTTAAAGGAAATTAAAGATAAAAAAGCAATTGCGTTAGGTGCAGCTTCGCTATTGAATCTATTTGTAATAAGTTTTAATTCATCAACTATATGGTTAAAGGTTAGCATAGAAATTGTTAAGCATCAAATGGTAGCTCAAGCAGATAGTATTATGGTAAATACAATCTGTGTTAGCAATATTTCTGTTAACCAACATCTTCAACCCTATATAGATCAAATTAAAGCTGAAAGACAGGCAAGTAAAAACTATTTCAATAACTTCACTTATGAAAATAATAATTATTTTCTAAACCTTGTCTTCTGTGAAAATTCTTTAAAAAATTTAAAGCAAACTGATATTGACCTATATTTGCGAAAGAAAATTTGCAATATTTTAGAGTTATTGAATTCTGCCATCCAAACTAGCAGTAATATTCAAGGCATTATAGAACATTCCAAGCTCGATATTTCCCCAGAAAGTGGCCCAACAAAGGCTAATTCTCGTTTAATGCGTTTAAGAACATTTAAATTGCCAAATGGTAGCAACATGGAATTTAATTGGCATGTTAAAAATTTTTCTCACTACCAAAGGCTATATTTTGAGCCAGATTTTCAAAATAGAAAAATTTATATCGGGTATTTTGGAAAACATCTTGAGACCTCTAGCTCTTAAAGGTGGTGCAGAATCTTATTTGACGGCTCTTTGACTGGCAAGGTGGGTAAAGGCAAAAAGACCTTGATTTACAAGGGTTTATGACTAAAAGATAGGGCATTCTTATTTGACGGCTATTTGACTAAAGGGGTATTAAACGGTGGTGAACAATAAACAAAAACTGGAATTAACTTGGATTGGCAAAGAGAATAGACCTAGGCTTGAGCCTCGAATTCTGTTGGAAGATCAAACTAAAAGCTATCATGCAAAACACCGAATCACCAACGATGATATTTTTGACAATCGTTTGATATTTGGCGATAATTTAATTGCTTTAAAAGCTTTAGAGCAGGATTTTTCAAATAAGATAAAATGCGTTTATGTAGATCCACCATATAACACAGGGCAAGCATTTGAACATTATGAAGATGGAATGGAGCACTCAATATGGCTTGGATTAATGCGAGAACGATTTGAATTGATCAAGAGGCTGCTTACGCCAGATGGCACTTTATTTTGTCAATTGAATGACGATGAAATGGCGTATGGCAAAGTGTTATTAGATGAAATTTTTGGGCGCCCCAATTTTTTAAATCAAGTAAGTGTTAAAATGAAACAAACGGCAGGTGCTTCTGGTGGTGGAGAAGATAAGCGTCTCAAAAAAAACATAGAATATATCTTAATTTATACACGAGATGGCCTCGGCACAAATGGTTTCCAAAAATTTAATGAAGTATATGATGAAGATGATTTATTTGAGATAATTGAAGAAATGGAAGCCGAAGGGAAAAGCTGGAAATACACCAGTGTGTTAGTTGATAAAGGTAAGTTTATAGAAGAACGTACAATTTTTGATGGTGCTGGAGATCCCATTCTAGTGAAAAAATATGCAGGTGTTAAGAGGACTACTATAAACTCTCTAATTAGACAAGGCATTACACTTGAAAAGGCTTATTTAGATTATTTTGAAAATATCTTTTCCGATACGAATGCACAAACTAGCATTCGAACGCGTATTATGGATGAATTTATTTCTTTAAAAGAAGATGAGTTTCTTGAAGCTGAATACATACCTCGGTCAGGGAGAGATAAGGGTCAAATAGTTCAGCACTATTATATTAGTCCCAGTATTAGAAGAGTTATTTGGTTAAAAGATACTACAGTAAAAAAAGGCTCAAAGTTGAAAAAACTTGAAAAAACAGGTACATATTGGGAAGGATTCCCATTAAATAATTTGACTAAAGAAGGCGGGGTTCAATTTCCAAATGGTAAAAAGCCCGAAGCTTTGATTAAAAAAGTTCTAGAGTTGGCCACTTCTGTTGGTGATCTTGTTTTAGATTCATTTGCTGGTTCTGGAACTACCGCTGCTGTTGCGCATAAAATGGGTCGAAAATGGATTACTATTGAGCTAGGTGAACATTGTCATACGCACATTATACCGCGTCTTAAAAAAGTGATTGACGGTGAAGATACGGGTGGTATTACAGATGCAGTTAATTGGAAAGGTGGCGGTGGGTTTCGTTATTACAAAGTTGCGCCTTCGTTGCTTGAAAAAGACAAGTGGGATAATTGGGTAATCAATAAAGAATACAATGCCGCCATGCTTGCGGAAGCTGTTTGCAAATTAGAAGGTTTTACCTATGCGCCTTCCGATAGCTTGTATTGGCTACATGGTAAATCGACGGAAACAGATTTTATTTATGTGACCACTCAAAATTTAAGCCGCGATCAGCTTAGCCTTTTATCTGATGAGGTCGGTAACAATCGAACACTACTCGTCATGTGTGCTGCCTTTCGTGGTAAGGCGGCTGACTTCCCAAATCTAACCATTAAAAAAATACCCAACACTGTTCTCTCTAAATGCGAGTGGGGTCATGATGATTATAGTCTGCAAGTCGAAAACCTACCATCCGCCCCCAAACCACCCAAAGAACAACTAAGTCTTTTTGAGGCTGATGACGATGCCGAGGAAAACGAATGAATGTGCCCTACTTAAATTTCAGGGTAACCAGATCGTCCCCGATCTGGTTCTTTGTTCGTTCTTCATTTCCACTACCAGACCGAGACGGTCTGGCTACCCTAAAAATAATTCCTTCAAAAATTTTTTATATTCGACAATTTTATTCTGAATATTCGCAGTTTATTGAACCATCAAAGATTCTCCACGCAGTGCGTGGAGAATTGAAAAAAGTTACGATCGAAAGATCAAAATCCGACGCACTGCGTCGGAAATCAAAAATAACTAAAAAAGAATTGTAATTGAGCAACCTAATCAAAAATGATTAAAAAAACTGAATGAGGAACTAAATGAGCATTAAAATTCAAAATTCAATCGCCGGCAGATTAAGCCTTCGAGAGCCACAAAGACAAAGCCTTGAAATACTTGCCCGTCTGGCTGAAATAACTTCTTTAACAAAAGATACAGAAGCTAGTAAAAACCTTGCCATTATCAAAAGTGAATACCCTTCAGTAACTGACTTTGAAAGAGATTTCCCTTCTTTATGCTTTTCACTAGCGACGGGTGTTGGTAAAACGCGCTTGATGGGCGCCTTCATAAGCTACTTGCACCTTGCGAAAGGTATTAATCATTTTTTTGTACTTGCGCCAAACCTAACCATCTATAATAAATTGATTGCCGATTTTACACCAAACACGCCAAAGTATGTTTTTAAAGGCATCTCAGAGTTTGCCATTGAACCACCACAAATAGTTACGGGTGATAATTACGAAGATGGTATCGCTGTCAAAAGAAGCACCCAAGGTCAAACGCGATTAGATTTTAATGGTGATGCCATTCACATCAACATTTTTAATATTTCAAAAATTAATTCTGAAGTCCGTGGTGGTAAAGCTCCGCGAATTAAAAGACTTTCCGAATATATTGGTGAAAGTTATTTTGAATATCTTGCAGGGCTCCCCGATTTAGTGTTACTGATGGATGAATCTCATCGTTACCGTGCTTCAGCGGGTATCAAAGCAATCAATGAATTAAAACCGATTCTTGGGCTTGAATTGACGGCCACACCTTTTACAGAAGCAGCAAAAGGGGTGATACCATTTAAAAATATAATCTATGATTACCCCTTGGCAAAAGCGATGGAAGATGGCTTTGTCAAAGAACCAGCCGTTGTAACGCAAAAGAATTTTGATTCGTCTCAGTTTACGCCACCACAATTGGAAAAAATTAAACTAGAAGATGGTATTCGCCTTCACGAAAATACAAAAGTTGAATTGGAAACTTATGCTAGACAGACTAGCCAATCGATTGTAAAACCATTTGTGCTTGTGATTGCTCGTGATACTTCGCATGCGGATGAATTGCAGAAATTAGTTGAATCAGAAGCCTTTTTTGATGGGCGCTATAAAGGCAAGGCTATTCAAGTACATTCCAATCAATCTGGTGAAGAAAAAGAAGAAGTTGTTGCAAGATTGCTTGCAGTAGAAAAAAATGATGAACCAACCGAAATTGTTATCCATGTGAATATGTTGAAAGAAGGTTGGGATGTTACGAATCTTTACACGATTATACCTTTGCGCGCGGCCAATGCGCGGACTCTCGTTGAGCAATCGATAGGGCGTGGGTTGCGTTTACCTTACGGCAAACGCACTGGTGTTTCAGCAGTTGACGGTCTGAATATCATTGCCCATGATAAATTTCAGGAAATTGTGGATGAAGCAAACCGATCAGATTCACCGTTCCATTTAAAGACAATTATGCTTGACCCGACAAATGATTTTCAACCAATTAAAACGGTAATAACGCAAACAAATTTGGTTTCAAGAATTAGCGGTGATGAAAATGTCTCGCAAGAAAAAAAAGGTGAAAATCATTCAAAAAAATCAGAACAACCTATATTTACAAATGAAGAAGAAAAAAGAGTAGCTGAAATGGTTCTGACGGCGATTCAGCAATATGAATATTTACCTGATTCAGCGTCATTGCTTAAGCCTGATATTCAAAAGCAAGTACAAAAAGAAGTTAAAGAAGCATTTCAAGTGTATCAAAATGGCTTGCCAGGTACCGTAGAAGAAGTAGATATCAATAAAGTAACAGAAAAAGTTACAAAAATGTATATACAAGAAACAATCGATATTCCAAGAATATCTGTTATCCCCCAAAATAAGATTACAACAACTTTTAAATCATTCAAACTGAAATGTTCAGGGATTAATTATCAACCAGTTGAACGAGCTTTGGTTATTCAGAACTTGCGTACTAATGAGCAAGAAGTAATTGACCTTGCAAAAGGTGGCAAAAGTGAAAAAAGATTAGAGGATTATATAGTAAGAGGGTTAATGGATTTAGATGATATTTCTTATGATGAACATGCGGATCTGATATATGACCTTTGTTCGCAGCTAGTAAAACATTTTAAGACCTATTTAAAGTCAGATGAAGAAATCCTAAATATTATCATTTATCATCAAAAGCAATTGGTAAAATTTATTCATACTCAAATGCTAGAAAATCAAACGGAAGAATCAACAGAGTATGATGTTGTGGTGAGTAAAGGTTTTACCCAACTGAAAAAAACGGCCAACACAACTATTGCAAATGAACCTTTAACCGATTATCGAAAAACTGATTTTGATAAGTCAAAAATAGGTAAAATGCTTTTCACAGGCTTTTCAAAGTGTCTATACACCCATGCGAAATTTGGCTCAGATACCGAGCGCCGGTTTTCAGTTATCTTAGAAAAAGACAGCCTAAAATGGTTCAGACCCGTAAAAGGCCAATTCCAAATTCATTATAAATTAAACCACGACACGCCCGAATATATTCCCGATTTTGTAGCAGAAACAAAAGATAAAATCTACATGATAGAAACGAAAGCAAAAAATCAAATGGATTCTCAAGAAGTATTAAGCAAAAAAGAAGTGGCATTGCAATGGTGCATTAGGGCAACAAGTCACAATAAAAAAAATAACGGCAAACCATGGCAATATCTTTTGATTTCACATGATGATATTCAAGACAATAAGACTTTAAGCTATTTTGAAAACAATAAGTTCTAATTAGATTTTAGAGGCATTCGATTTATGCTGGCACAAGAATATATTCAAATTAAAAAAGAACCAAATTAAGAGCACGCTGAATAGTTACGAAAACTTTATATAAACAATAATGCTGGGTGGTTACAGTCGATTAATATTGCAAAACTTGAAAAATTGGTTATGCGAAGCGGTTAATTTAAAAAGATTATGGTCAATACTATGTCCAAGTCTGTCCACTAAGTAAACTATGTCCACAAGCATTTAGGCCGAATATTCGGCAACCCAAGTTTTGTATAATCAGGTAATGCTTGCGCATTGCTTGAGATGTGGTTTGCATCTTTTATGAACATAGTAGACGAATTTTATTTTATCGCTTCTTAAATACTATAATCGCTAAAGGTGATGTTTTTAGGGGTTAAAAAAATTTCTTCATTACGGGTGAGTTTCAATCTGCTGTATTCTTCTTGGCTGATTTCGGCTTGTACGAGTTGGCCGTCATCTGATTTGCCTTCTACTTTGACAATCGCACCAGCGGGGTTGATGAAAGTGATGGTGGTGTGTATAGAATTTATCGATAAAGAACTGCGCGAGACAATTAATTCATGTGGTCTGACATAAATCTTAGTCGTACCTTTAGATGATTCTAAAATTGATTTATGACTTGTGCTGATTAAAGTGCCGTCTTCCGTACGCGCATGAAACAGATTTACATTGCCTAAAAAGTTAATGACAAAGGCGGAAGCAGGGTTGTGGTAAACTTCTTCCGGCGTACCAACTTGTTCGATTTTGCCGTGGTTCATGACGACAACACGGTCGGCAACTTCAAGAGCTTCTTCTTGATCATGAGTGACAAAAACAGTTGTGATTTTTAAATCATCATGAAAACGGCGTAGCCATTGACGAAGTTCTTTGCGAACTTTAGCATCAAGAGCACCAAAGGGTTCATCGAGCAAAAGAACTTTGGGTTCAATCGCCAAAGCGCGAGCAAGGGCGATTCTTTGGCGTTGCCCACCAGAAAGTTGTGAAGGGTAACGGTCTGAAACCCAATCTAGTTGAACTAAGTTCAAAAGTTCATGCACTTTTGATTTGATTTGTTCTTCTTTTGGGCGTATGGCGCTAGGTTTGACGCGCAAACCAAATGCAATATTTTCAAAAACAGTCATGTGGCGAAAAAGAGCATAATGCTGAAATACAAAACCTACATTACGGTCTTTGGTTTTTTCGTCTTTAACATCTTTATCATTGAAAAGAATGACGCCGCTTTCTGCGTTTTCTAGCCCTGCAATGATCCGTAACAAAGTGGTTTTGCCTGAACCAGATGGCCCTAGCAATGCAATCAATTCACCTGTTTCAATTTTTAAGTCAACATTATCTAAAGCTTTAAAGGCATTAAAGTTTTTAACAATGTTTTTAACTTCGATACTCATGCAAAAACCTCCGTTTTGTTAGCTGCTTTCAATTCAGCACGATATTTATATTCAACAAGTGTTTTTAACAACAGCGTAATTAACGCTAACATTGCAAGCAAAGTTGCAGCAGCAAAAGCAGCCACAAAATTATATTCGTTATATAATATTTCTATGTGCAAAGGCAATGTATTAGTTTGGCCTCGAATATGACCAGATACAACCGATACTGCACCAAATTCACCCATGGCTCGTGCATTACAAAGTATTACGCCATACAATAAACCCCATTTGATATTAGGTAGCGTCACGCGCCAAAAAGTTTGAAAACCACTAGCGCCAAGGGTTGTTGCCGCCTCTTCTTCTTCATTGCCTTGGGCCTTCATCACAGGTATTAGCTCCCTTGCCACCATAGGGAAAGTAATAAAAATGGTAGCTAAAATAATAGCTGGGGGTGCAAAAATAATCTTTATATCATGTTCTTGAAGCCAGGGGCCAAAAACACCTTGTGCGCCAAACATTAAAACAAAAATCAACCCCGATATAACGGGAGAAACAGAAAGCGGCAAATCAATTAAAGTTGTCAAAAGGTTTTTACCCCAAAAATCAAACTTGGCTATTGCCCAAGAAGCAGCAACTCCAAAAACCACATTTAATGGAACAGATATGAAAGCTGTAAAAAGTGTTAATTTGATGGCAGCAATAGCATAGGGGTCATCAAATGATTTGAAATAAGCAGCAAAACCTTTACTTAAAGCTGAATAAAAAATTACCGTTAGTGGTAAAAATATAAATAACACCAAATATAACAAGGCTATGCTTATTAAAATTCTTTGAATCCAAATTTTTTCATTGGGTGCTGACATATTAATTTAGCCCAATCTTTCTCGAGTAATACCACTGCAATAGATTTGTAAAAGATAAAAGAAAAAACGATATAATTAACATCACGACCGCAATTGATGCTGCGCCGGCATAATCATATTGTTCCAATTTAGTCATAATTAAAAGCGGTGCAATTTCTGTTTTACCTGGCATATTGCCAGAAATAAAAATTACCGAACCATATTCGCCAATCGAACGGGCAAAAGCTAGAGTAAAACCTGTCACTAATGCAGGCAACACATTCGGGAATAAGACTTTAGCAAAAATCTGCCAGCGACTTGCCCCCAAACTGCTTGCAGCATCTTCTAATTCGCCATCTAGTTCCTGCAAAACAGGCTCTATTGTTCTTACAACAAAAGGCAAGCCAATAAATATTAATGCCAGAGTTATTCCTAACGGACTATAAGCAGATTTAATACCTAATTGATAAAGATATTGACCCACCCATCCGTTTTGAGAATACAAAGCTGTCAATGCTATACCCGTTACGGCTGTAGGCAATGCAAATGGAAAATCGACAAATGCATCAATGATTTTTTTACCTGGGAACTGATATCGAACCAAAACCCACGCAATATTAAACCCGAAAACCACATTTACCAAACCAGCGATTAAACTAGTGCCAAAAGAAAGTTTATAGGCAGCAATTGTGCGAGGGCTCGTGGTTACCTCCCAAAATTCTTGCCAACCTATTGATGAAGTTTTAATAAAAAGCATTGATAGTGGAATTAGAACAATTAATGCTAAATAAAAAACAGTATAGCCAAAGGATAATTTAAAGCCTGCTAATGTTGATTTTGTTTTTAAAAACTTGAACATCTGTCTCCTTTTTTTTTCTAATCTAATTAAAGTAGGGGGCACCCACAATGGCAGGGAACTTATGTGAATTTCACCTAGCTCGCATTTCGCCAATTGTGCGATCTCATTGTAGGGGCGCTGCATCTGTTTCACGATTTGCTTCCCCTACAACGAGCCAATTAAAAAGAAATCCACACAATTTTTCAATAAGCTCCCTAGGGCACGCACAAAGGGGTGCCCCTACAGACCCGATTAATTAGCGTAAATTTTGTCGAAAGTTCCTTTATCTGCAAAATGTTTTGCTTGTGCCTTTGGCCAACCACCAAATACTTCATCAATAGTGAAAAGCTTTACGCTGGCAAACTTACCTTCATACTTTTTAGCCTCACTTTCAAGTCTAGGGCGATAATAGTGTTTCGCAGCAATTTCTTGGCCTTCTTCAGAATATAGATATTTCAAATATTCCTCGGCAACTTTACGAGTCCCCTTCTTATCCACATTTTTATCGACAACCGTAACGGGTGGTTCAGCTAAAATACTTATCGAAGGCGTAATGATTTCGAATTTATCTGGCCCAAGATCCTTAACAGCAAGATATGCTTCATTTTCCCATGAAATAAACACATCACCAATGCCGCGCTCTACAAAAGTTGTAGTTGAACCACGGGCGCCAGAATCAAGTACAGGAACATTTTTATATAATGCTTTTACAAATTCAACGGCTTTTGCTTCATCTTTATTCCATTTATTTAGGGCATAGCCATAAGCCGCTAAAAAATTATATCTTGCCCCACCAGAGGTTTTTGGGTTAGGGGTAATAACAGAAACACCTTCTTTTACTAAATCATCCCAATCAGCAATTTTTTTAGGGTTACCTTTACGAACCAAAAAAACAATTGTTGAAGTATAAGGCGTACTATTATTTGGCAAACGCGATTGCCAGTTTTTTGGTAATAACCCCGCTTTCTCGGCAATATTGTCAATGTCATAAGAAAGCGCCAAAGTTACTACATCTGCTTGCAAGCCATCAATTACAGCACGGGCTTGTTTACCGGCACCACCATGGGATTGACTAATTGATATCGTCTCACCAGTTTTAGTTTTCCAATAATTTATAAATGCTTTGTTGTATTCATCATAAAGTTCTCGGGTTGGGTCATAGGATACATTCAGCAGAACTTTTTTATCTGCTGAATGAACTTTTATAACAGAAGCCAAACTGATTACTATCGCTATTAAAACTAATATTAAATTACGCATATTGATTACATCTCCTTTTTATATTATTAATTTAGTAAGACAATTGGAATCGAAACAATAAAACATTTTCATCTTTTCGATCACCCGTGCTTGCCCCACCTTCAAAATTTGTTTTTTCATAGTTAAGATTAACCCTAACATTATTATTTAGAAACCAAGAAGCTCCAATTCCTAAATTTGTGGCTTTAGAAATAGCCGAAGTTTTGCTTGCAAAACCAGCTGTAAAAGCTTCATCATCAATATCAAGAATTCCAAAACGAGCCGTCAAGGCAAAAGCACCCCAATCACCTTTATCAATACTAAATGGCTTTTTTGGTTTAACACCACTAAAAGAAGCTTCTTCGCCCGTTAAAACAAAAATAGTAGAAATCTGCCAAGCTGTATTTTTAAAGGAATCTTCAATTGTCTCTTTTGTTGTAGCATCAACCCGTGTCCAATCCTGCTCAGAAGAAACATATTCTCCAATCAAACCAAAAGGTTTGTAATAATAGTATAACTGAGGAGTTATGCGTGTACTAGAACCATCAGCTAAAGTATCTTTGGCATAGGTAAAAATTGCGTTTTGACCAACAGAACGATAAGTAGGCAAAACACTTCCTTCTCGATGACCATAGCTAGCAGCTATACCAATGCCCAGCCCTTTCAAAAAATCAAGCTCAGTATTCTTAAATGGATGAGAAAATATACGGGCAATGACATCTTTATCGCTGTTAATATCACCATCTGTACTACCGCCATCAACACTACCATTAAAGATACCAACTGCATAATTCAAAGACCCCTTTAAAAAATCACCCGATAGTTGAAATCCTATATCTCGATTAGGCGTTAAATTACTGGTTATGCCAAGCTCAATAAAATTTGCAACAGAATCAGTTTGCAATCTCTCTAATGCTAAAGGCACTTTAAATTTACCCGCTTTCAATTTCGCAGATGCAAAATATTTATACTCTAGAAAGGCATCAGTTAATTGCGCAGAACCGTTACCAAAATCTGGCATAATATAAAAGTCAAAGAAAGAGCCAATAGTTCCTTCAAAAATTAACCGAGCACGGCGTATTAAAAAATTACTAACATTGCCGCTTTTTTTGTCATTCTCACTAAAAACGCGACCATCAGCTTGAATTAAACCACGAATTCGAAGTTTAAAACTATTGTCAGCCGTTTTGATTTGAAACCCATCTTTTTCACTAGCCGTTACAGAAACGAAATCTTTAGGCTTATTGACCTCTTCTTCTTTTTTAATTTCTTGTAACCGCTTTAAAATCGCTACATCTTGTTCTAAATTTTTTAATTTATTGGCATCAGTAGCTTCCTGTGACCAAACACTAGAATTAGAAAAACTAACCCACAGCAAAAAAACTGTTAATTTGTAACTTAAACCTTTCATTTTATCTCCAACTTTCTCAATGAATACTGTTGGTTGACCACTCAGCAACATCATTTTACATTTTTAATTAAAGCTGCAGTTGTCTGCATCTATTGATTCCTAAGAATTATTACTTTGTTTATTGTACTTTAGTAAATCAAATCTTTTTTTGTTTGTGGCTTCAATCTGGACAACTTCCGAATTATTAATCACAACCAAAACTGTGCCGTATTTAATAGTACGCACCGATTGTAAAATCTCTTTTTCTTTGTCAGTAACAACAAAACCTGATTCATTCGTATTCAACTGATCTCCCATTTTATTTTTCTTTCTTAAATTTGAAAATTCAATACTTTTGCTAGATTTTGATTTTCAGCCTTTAAAAGAACATCCTCTAAACTCGTGTTGTCTAGAATATTAGCGATAGCATCACGGGCATCTTTCATAACAAGCCGAATACCACACAAATTTTCATCGCGGCACTCATCACATTTTTTATAAGCCGTTTGACTTACGCATGAAACAGGCGCCAAAGGGCCATCCAAGATTCGTACGATTTGACCGATCTTGATTTCTTTAGGATGCTTTGAAAGCATGTAACCGCCGCCCTTACCTTTTTTACTATCTAAGATCCCATGCTTTTTTAAATCCAAGAGTATGGCTTCTAAAAACTTTTGTGGGATCTTTTCATCGCTCGAAAGTGCCGCAATTAATACTGGCCCTTGATCGATTCTTTTCGCCAAATAAAGCAGAGAATTAAGTCCGTATTTCGTTTTTCTTGATAGCATAACTATTTTAACCTATTAGTCTATAGACTTAGTAGAGTATATAAAGAAAAAATTCTCTGTCAATCATCTTTAACAATAATAAAAAAAATAATATTCCGTTTTTCCTATACATTATATGTGAGAAAAAAATTTTCTAGTTTTGGCGACAAATTTTTAAATTGATAGTATTATATTTACCATAGAAATCACCTCTTTTTCGATGAGTTATCAATTAAATAAACTGAAATTATTATGTTTTTCTAGAGTTTTTGGGTGTGCGTTTATAGGTTTTTAAAAAGGCTCGATTAAAACTAGAAAGGGTAGAAAAACCAACTTGGTAAGCAATATCGACAATTTTCAATGTTGTCGTTTTTAATAATTGGTCGGCATGATTTAATCGCACTTCGATCAAATAATTTTGAGGTGTCACACCCATTGTTGATAAAAAAACTCTTCGAAATTGTGCGGGGCTCAAATGACACAAATTCGCTAAATAATCAATCTGAATTGATGACCCATAATTTCTCAAAATCATTTGAATAGCAGGCAAAATTCGTTTGAACTTTTTTTCATCAAAACCAGTTTTTGCATCCAAATTAAGTTTTTCATCACGCAGAGTCTGAATCACAAGTTCGCTGGTTTTCAAACGCATCATTGCTTGGTAGGTTTCTGATTTACCTACAAACTCTTCTATAATATCGTAAATCAAGGCAATCGCCTTGGTCTGCGTTGCTTTGTTGAGTATCTTGCTTTTGTTCGATTTTTGCCACTGCTCAACCAATTCTTTTTCATGCCCACTAAAATGATTGGTTATTTCGATTACATCTAAAGATAAAAACCTCCACTTGCTACTTGTACCTTTGGTACTTTGAGCCAAATGTATGTGGCCGGCATGTATCAATGAGGCATCGCCTTTTTGAAAGGGATAAATTTGGTCATTTATCACAAAAATGCCTGAACCTTCATAGCAATACCCAATCTCTAAACAATTATGAAAATGTAAAACCGTTATGTCTTGGTCAGATTGCTCATAAAGGCTAGCCCCTTTCGCAGGGAAATCAGCAGGTAAGTCTATCCAGCTCTCGATGCTGCTTTTTTGGTCAAAATGATTGAATTTAGTCATTAATTGCTCAAATTTAAGAAGAAACATGCATAAAAAATCATAAACTCTTCTTTAAACTTTACAAGCAAGGAGTCAAAAATGAACCAAAAATACTATCAAAAAGTTTACGAAGGTTTACTAGGCAAAGTCATTGGTGTTTATTTAGGGCGCCCATTTGAGGGATGGTTAAACAAGACAATCGAAGAGAAATTCGGCGAAATTGATCGATTTGTTGCAGAAGAAGTTAATAAACCATTGGTAGTAGCTGATGATGATATTTCAGGCACACTTGTATTTTTCAAAACACTAGCTGATTCTGGCAGATTTGAACACGCAGAAAATATAGATTTCGCTGATAACTGGCTAAATTATTTAATTGAACATGAAACAGTATTATGGTGGGGCGGTTATGGGGTTTCAACTGAGCACACCGCCTATATCAACTTAAAGCGCGGTATTTTGCCACCTGAATCTGGCTCTTCTAAATTAAACGGAAAATGTGTTGCAGAACAAATTGGCGCTCAAATTTTTATCGATGCATTTGGTTTGGCAACACCTGGTAAACCTCAAATCGCAGCACAATTGGCAAATAAAGCAGCACGCGTCAGCCATGATGGCGAAGCAGTTTATGGGGCAATCATGCAGGCCGTAATGGTTAGTATTGCATTTGAAGAAAATGATATTCATGAAGTAATTCGAAAATCATTAAAATTTATCCCTGCAGATTCTGTTATTGCCTCCTTATATCCTTTTGTTTACAAGCTTAAACAGGAAGGCAAAGATTGGCGTACCACATTTAAATGTATCGAGGAAAAATTTGGATATCATCATTTCAAAGGTGGCAATTGTCATATGATACCGAATCATGCTGTGATGGCTATGGCTTTTATTTATTCAGAAAACGATTTTCACCTTTCGCAATTAATTGTAAACACAGCCGGTTGGGATACAGACTGTAACGCTGCAAATGTTGGCACCGTAATGGGCGTTTTATGCGGTATTGATGGTATCAACAAGAAAGTAAACTTTCAGTCTTTCTTTCACGACCGACTATTAATACCTACAGCTGACGGTAGTGATGCCGTTTCTGATGTGCTAACCGAAGCTTTTAAAATTGCTAAGGTTGGTGCAAAAATTATGGGTTATACAGATACTTCTGAAACGATGAAAGATTTTCATTTTGGCTTAAAGGGCTCTTACCATGGTTTTCGTGAGTATGGCGAAGGAATCAAGGTTTTGCCTGCTTCCAAACACCAAGAAAATGGTCTATATATCAATTGCAATATCAAACAGAATTCAGATTGCGGGGTAGACCACCTCAGCATACCAATACTCGATAAACCACTTGGTACTTCTTCATACCTATTGCATGGCGCACCACAACTCTATACAGGCATGAGCATCATATTTGATTTTGGTAAATCAGAAAAAAATTCTGGTTTAAAAATTGGCTTCTGGGTAGAGACGGCAGAAACAAGCGAAATAGGCGTAATTAAAATTTCATGCGAGCCACAAATTTATGCCGCAGGCAAAAAACTATCTTGGGTTATTCCTGATACCAAAGGGCAAAGCATTCAGCGTTATGGAATACAGTTCTTTAGCGATCAACCGTTTGCAGATACTCTACATTTAAGATCTGTAAACTTTGACCATCACTTAAAAATTAATTTTGGCACAAGAATTTGCCATAAAAAAGGTGGTGGGTATCAAGGCTGGATAAACACCTGCAGTAATTCTCGCAGTTTATCTTGCGAAATAAGTTATGAAGATAGCAATTTTCTAACTAAAAACGAAGGCGTTGGTTTTTTGGTAACAGGTAACAGAAATTGGAATAACTACGAAATTAGTGCCGAAGTGGCTCATAAAATTGGCGGCGGCGGAATCGTAGTTAACTACCAAGGTCTAAACCGATTTACCGCATTTCAAGTGACCCATCAAGGCTTTGAGCTAATTCATAAAAAAGACCGTGTAATCACGAAAAAGGTTTATACGAATCAAATACCCGATCTGGAATTTTTTAAATTACAATTAAAAGTAATGGATAAGAGACTTCAAGTATCGGTAAACGGTAAAATAGTAGCAGATGAGTCATTTAGTACAAAATTAGATGGCGGAGCTGGATTTATCGTAGAAAATGGTTCCAACTTTTTCAGAAATTTAAAGGTGCATTCCATTATTTAGTTGGGTTTTTACAATGATATTAAACTTTGGTTCTATCAATATTGACCATGTATATGGTGTTGATCATTTTGTGCAACCAGGGGAATCTAAAACTTGCCCTCATTACCAGATTTTTGCTGGGGGCAAGGGTTTTAATCAATCGATTGCCATAGCAAGATCGGGGGCTAAAGTCAGTCATGTCGGTTTAATCAATGCAAACGATAAATGGCTAAAGGCCTTACTCGTTAAAGATAAAGTAAACATAAAGTTTTTAGAAACCAGAGAAAGCCCTACGGGGCATGCCATGATTCAAGTTGATAAAAAAGGGGAAAACTGCATTATAATTTATGGTGGTGCCAACAAACAGTTCGACAAAAAATTTATTGAAGGTGTTTTCTTAAATAATAAAAATGCCAAAAAAGTATTATTGCAAAATGAAATCAATGAAATTAAATATATTATTAATTGTGCGAATCGAGCAAACTGCAATGTGTACTTAAACCCCTCCCCTTTTACTGCTGATTTATTGACTTTAGATTTGCATAAAATCAATATGTTAATATTAAACGAAATTGAATGCAAACAAATGGGACAATCTGACAATTTAGCAGAAGCCCTTAAAAACATAATTAAAAAAAATACAGAGATAGAAGTCTTATTGACCAAAGGGAAAGCAGGGGTTATTTATGCAAAGGGGCAAATAAGACAAGAATTTAATGCTTTTAAAGTGGCAAAGCCTGTTGATACGACTGCCGCTGGGGATACCTTTACAGGATACTTTTTAGGTTGCTTGGAACAAAAACTATCTATACCCGATTCTATTATTCAAGGTATGAAAGCTGCGGCCATTTGTATTCAAAAAAAAGGCGCAGCTGATTCAATACCTCGCTTCAAGGATGTAAAAAAACATCCATTTCGTTATAAAAACACATAAAACAATTGTGGGCTTAAGCTACAACAGTAAATTCTATGGAATTCAAGCCCAAATTTGCAGGAATTAGCTCCACATGGATGGCTGATTCTTGATTACCAAACATGGGCAATCAATATTTCTTGTAACATCTTCCGCAACGCTACCTAACACCAAACGACTTAAACCGGAGCGAGTGGATGAACCCATGACCGTCATAGCAAACGAACACTTTTTAATATAATCAGAGACTTCATGACTTGGGGAGCCTAGCAATAATTTTTTTGTCCATGGAACTCCTTTAAAATCAAAAGTCTTTAAAAATTCGTCAAGTGCTTTGGCTTCATCGTTAAAAAAGCTCTTTTCTGCAAAGCTATAATCAAGCCCGGCGCCAGGGTAGCCATAAACTGCTGGTTCTACAGCATGAATCACAACAAGCTCTCCCCCAACATGTTGAGCGTAATTAATGGCTGTTTCTAAAATAGCATCGGAAGATCGCGTAAGATCAATGGGGCAAGCAATTTTTCCTTTTAAAGGCGGTATGGAATCTTTAATGATTAAAACGGGTATTGCAGATTGTCTCAAGATTGCTTCCGCATGACCACCAAGCCTATGTTTTTTGTTATGATGATAATTACCTGAGCCAATTAGAATTGCATCGGCTTTAATTGACTCTGAAAAACTAACAACATGATCTTCAATATTGCCAGTTTCAATTTTATAATGGGGCACATCAATGTTTTGTTCTTTTACGGATTTTATGATTTCATTAATTTTTAACTGACTTTCTTTTTTCTTTTTGTCTAAATTTTCATCGAAAATAGGAATCACATGGATGAAAGATAAAGTGCTTTTGTTTTCTTTACAGAATTTTATCGCACTTTGAATGGTGATTTGACTGTGTTCTGAAAAATCTATTGCAACCAAAATTTTTTCTAATGGGTTCATAATACTACTCCTTTTGTTCTTTTTTGATAAACTTTCTTTTATTTATTGAGCAAGCTTAATGCCATGCGTTTTAAAATAATTCTAACTAACTTTAAACAACAATTCAGGGCAAGTGCATAACTCAAGATACAGATAACTGAATTCAAATGAACACAATCATCCAATTGAAACTTACAATAAACAGCTTATTTTTGAATATTATTATTTCTTCTTTGGTATGTTTTTTCAAGTTCTTTTGTGATTACCAAGGCCTCTAAATCTTTTGGATTAGAAATATATTCAGAACACTTAAATACAGATTGATAGATGGCATTGACTAAAGGCAATTGCTTTTCGGAGCCGACAACCGATAAACTAATATTTTTTTCAAAAATGTTTAATTTGTCTGTAATGTTTTCCATCTGCATTAAATGATCGGAAGCATCAACATAAATCGTTTGTAAAAAATTAACAATTTGAGCTGGCAATCTATCCATATTTTCAATCTTAAAATGTTGGCATATATTGGCCATGTTTTGTAGATTTGGGTCAATTTCTAAATAGAATTTTTCTTGCTCATATGGCGATACAAAGGATTGTTTAAAAACGGAACTCATTGTACCACTATCAAACATTTTGATAAAACTTGTTCGAAACGGCTCGTTCAATTCTTGATAGATTTTTAAAATCTCAGAATGATGTGGTCTTCTAAATTTATTTGATATAGCCATCAAGACTGTATTGTGTAGCAAACGAATATAATCAACTGTTTTAAAATTGTGCGGAAAAGTATCTTTAGATTTGTCTCGAAAGGTAATAATAATCGTAAAGATTTGCTCTGAAATTGGGTTTGAAAGTATTTCAGAGGTAAGTTGTATCGTACTATTAAATAGGCGAATATAATCTGGCTCACTAAATGCATTTAAGCTTTGCCCAAATTTTAAAAAAAATATCGGCCATTTTTTTGTTAGATAGATAAGAGAATCCCATGAAACAGTAGGTAGTTCTAATTTTTTATTCTGCTTAATTGCACTTTTGGTTTCCGTTCGAATCATCTGAATATAAAAGTCTACACAAATTGGTAACGATAACACTTTGCGTTGAACTTCTGGTCCGAGTTTGGCTAGTTGTATGGTTTCGTTAATGGAAATATCGTCTCGATATTTGCGCAACCCTTTTTCAACTTCTGGGTCAAGCATCACTACCGATATTGGTTTATCTAAAGCAGAAATACCATCTCTGATTACTGCGTTTATCATATTGCTATAAATATAGACTAATTCAACAACTGACGACCCCTTACTTTTTTGGCAAACCTCTTCTGTTAATGTTCCAATTTTATCAAAAATTTGTTGATACTCTTTTTTGTCTAAAAACTGGCTGAGAAAGGAATTTAATAAGTTTTTAAACTCTGGATCTCGATGAGAAAACAATAATAAATCATGATTGATTTTATCATTGAACAAAGTGACAGGATTTTTCGAGGCTGCGTGATGCAAATTATCTAGCTTTAATAAAGCGTCTTGAGATCTTTTTATTAAATTCTTAAAATCTACTATTTCTTGTTCACACTTCGAAACTTCTTCCTGAACTTGCTTGTGAAAAGCTTCTTGTTTTGCAATTAAAGCTTGGGTTGTTTCTGCATGTTTTGCTTTAATAGCCGTAAAGTTTTCTTGTGCTTTAACAATTTGAGCATTTAAATTTTGTATTTGAGTTTCAATATTTTTTTGGGCTTCTTCATTTTTTGCCACTGGCATTTGAGACTTCAGCTTATTTATACCCTCCTGAAATTTACTCACATTTGTTTGAGTCTCTTTTTCAGCTTGCAGCATTTTATTTTCTTTTTCTTGCAACAAATTTCTAAATGGCTCTTCTGATTGGGCTTTATTGGCAATCAATTGCCCTCTTTTACCTTCCGCTTCTTCGATAGATTTTTCCCAGACTTGTCTATTTGATTTGAATTCATTCATCAATGCCTCAATAATAGCAAGTGAGCCAACTCCTTTTTTCTTTAAAAGGATATTTACGAAATGAATATTAAAATCGACGGTTTTTGCCAATGTCATCTATTTCTAAAAAAGTACATTTTTTGGGTTTTGAATTAATTTTATCTGAAAATGCGAAATACAAAATTAATACTAAGTTTTTAAAGCCTAGAATCATGATTTCATAGATGAATTTATTAGTTTTGTTAAAATGTTCCTTAATAAAAGCAAGTAACTTTCAATAATAGGCAAGTTTTATGATTATTCCCTTAAAAATGAAGCTTTCGGTAAATGAAGAAGCCGAGCTTAAAGAGATATGTACCGAATTTGGAGTTAATATTCAACCGATTATTGGTGCTCATCGAACGGTTTATGCGATTTTAGGGGATGAGCGTGACGCTCTATTAGTTAAAAAGATTGAAGGACTACCATTTATTGAACGGATTGACAGAATACAATCTATATATAAATTGATGGCAATTGATAGCGAACTTAAAAACCACCGAATATTTATAAATGGCAAGCAACTCGGCAGAAACTTTATAACCATTGCAGGTCATTGTACTATCGACCCTGATAATAAAAATTATTTTTTAGACACTGCCCTAGCCGTAAAAGAAGCAGGAGCAGATGCCTTAAGAGGTGGCGTATGGAAGCCACGGACATCACCACATTCCTTTCAAGGTGATATTAGAAGCCTTGATATATTAATGGAAGTTCGAGAAAAAACTAAAATGGCGGTTGATACGGAAGTTATGAATGAAGAGCAAGTAAAATTATGTGTTGATGCTGGTGTTGATATTTTACAAGTGGGCGCAAGAAACGCCTTGAATTATGAGTTACTTAAAAAAATAGGAGAGCTAATAGCAGGTAAAGACACGCTAGTTCTATTGAAGCGCTCAATTCACAATGGCAAAATTGACGAATTTTTATCTGCTGCGGAATATATTGCAGCAATGGGAAACCCCAACATTATTTTATGCCCTAGAGGAACCCTTCCTACTTTAGATGGCTATAGAAATTACCCAGATGAGTCAATTTCGATCTTGCTGAAGCAAAAAACTTGGGCACCGGTAATTGTTGACCCTTCACACAGTGTAGGCAAGGCTCAATATGTGCCATTTGCCTGTTTAGCTGCAGCTAGTTACGGTGCCGATGGGATTTGTGTTGAAACGCACATTTGCCCGAATAAAGGAATTGGCGATGACCCAAAACAAGCAATTACACCAGAGGTCTTGAAGAAAATTATTGATGATACAAATCACATTTTTCAACTTAAACAGAAATATATTGGTGCCTTATGAGCAATCAACACGAAAGATTACAAAAATATATCGCAAATTGCGGGTACTGTTCGCGTCGTCATGCTGAACTGCTAATTGAAGCTAAACTGGTAAAGGTTGATGGCGAAACTGTTTTGGAAGCAGGCGTGAAGGTTTCATCTAAAAACAAAGTCACAATTAATGGCGACATCATAGAACCACCAGAACGCTTCACCATTATGTTACACAAGCCAACTAACTTCATAACCTCTACGAGTGACAGCCACGAAAGATTAACTGTCATGGATTTACTACCAAGAAAGTATGGCTTTTTAGGAGTGGTGCCAGTTGGTCGTTTAGATTTCGAAACGGAGGGTTTATTGATACTCACTAACGATGGCGATATCAATCATCAATTGACGCACCCTAGTTTTGAATGCGAAAAAGAATATGCTGTCGTAGCAAAAGGCTCCTTGTCAAAAAAACAATTAGACAGATTAAAAGACGGCTCACTAATGGTTGAAGGCAGTCTCGTACAACCAGCTAAAATTGAAAATGTAAAAGTAGTGAATGGCAACACAGAATTTAACATGATCATTCATGAAGGCAAAAAAAGACAAATTCGAAAAATGGTCGAAGCTGTTAGCAGTGAGGTAATTTATTTAAAGCGAGTTAGAGTTGCAAAGCTTTTACTTGGCGATTTACGATTAGGTGAACACAAAGTTTTAGATAAAAACGAAATCAAGCTTCTATTTTAATTGGATAGTAAAATATGGCTCCTATCCTTGCTAGCGGACAATTCGTTATACTTTTTCACACAGGCAAAGACGCTGACCATTATGATTTAATCCTGGAAAGTCACGACCTATGCCCCACCTTTCAATTTGAATCTATAGAATTTGGATTGGGCAAAAGAATCAAAGATCATCGAAAATTATATTTAACATTTGAAGGTTTAATTTCGCCAGAAAAAGGCTCAGTATCTGTAGCTGAAAAAGGCACCTATGAATTCAACAATACAAACCTCACACTAACAAGTGCTACCAAAATTGCTCATTTCCATTTGCAAGACAACAACCTATTATCGCGAATGAAACGCTAATTGATTGAATCTTGCATTTATAGCCATTATTTTGATTAGAACTATGAACCTTTATAAAAAAATGTATGTTCAAACTGCTACAAAGCAGTCGAACTCAAATTGAATCGTTGCCGTTTATTGCTCCAAGTAGCAGGGGCGGATTTCAAATCCGACCCATAAAAAATGGTGGCGCAATAGTGAGCCAAGGCCGTGCCTTGGCTCTAGGAATTTGTATGGCTGGCTAGAGCCCAAGCTTTTTTAAGATCTTCGATTTTCGTTTGACCACTACTATTGTGTAATAGAGGTATTTTATTTGCCCATCGTTCATCTTTGGGTTCACTTGCTCTTTGATACCTTGTATCGCAAGTAATACGAAGCTGATTACTTTCATTTCTTAAAGAGCCATGCAATTGATACATTCCAAAAATAACAATATCACCTGCACCAAAATTGGAGGTGTGCCAAGTTCCCCCGAAATGTTGGTTTATTTCCCTTGGATTCGTTGTAAACCAACCAGAATTTAATTGGTCGCGGTCCACATCTACTTTACCGTAAGTCTCCTTCAATGAATTCGTATTTTTGAAATTACTACCCATTAATAGACCCCCTTTTTCTGCCGGAGTATCGTCAATGGCTGTCCAACAAGTTAACACTTGATCTGTTCCCCTGCCCATATAAACAATATCATAATGTATGCCTGTCGCAGCCTCTTTGTTTACCGCACGCAACCACTTATAGGGGTAGGTAAATATTTCATCGTCTAAAAGCAATTTCATCTGAGACATAATTTTTTTTGATTCCACCAACTTGATATAATTTGGCAATAGACCAAACTCTTCCGTCTTAAACAAGTAGCTTTTCTGAAACGATTCTTTTGGTTCTAAGCAAAGGGGCGATATATCATCTTTTAATATGCCCTTGCTTGCTAGATGATCTGCAATTTCTGCTTTTACAATTGACATTTCATCAGCATTATAAAAACTAGGGAAATATAAATAACCCTGCTCAAGCAACAAACTTTTTAGCTTTTCCGGGTCATTGATAAAATGACTTGCGGAGTTCATTTGAAAAAGATCGGTACCAACTGTTAGGGTCGCACTGCCACTTTGGTATTTTTTGCCATTTATTAAGGGAATCATAATTTGCTCCTGAATTGGTGATTTCATAGTGAATTTTGCGATATTTCGCTATAATTCAAATGAGGGATTTAGTAAACATGTGTTATTTGGTATAATTATGGACAAGAAAACCAGTTATACTCGTAGAAATCTAATCAGTTCAGATGCTGGTAGCGTTTATTTTGGGGGTTATATTGCATCCTCGAAGGGGCTACTTAATGGTCAGATGCGTGTACTTGGTAAATATGCCTTCGTTTTTTTAATCAGTGGTAATGGCTTATATCGTGATAGCAATGGGTACAATTGCGAAGTCAACCCTGGCGATGTGATATTTGTGACCCCAACTTTAGCACATCAATATGGCCCACAAGCCAACCAAACTTGGGAGGAAATCTATTTCGTATTCGATGGAATTTTATTTGATGATTTATATCAACGCAAAATATTTTCAGAAAAAAAGCCTTTAGGCAAGTTAGCTCCTATCCATCATTATTTAACAAGAATTAAATCGCTTCTTGAAAGATATTATGTTTCAGATGCTCATTTAACTTTTTCAATATTAACCGAAATTCAATTATTAATGGCAGAGGCTATTGCACAAAAGCCAATCAAAGATGAAAGCGCTTGGTCACTAGCAACGCAGCAATATATTCAAGCCCATTTGTATGAAACCATCGATTTTGAAAAATTATCATTTGATATGAATTTAGGTTATGAAAATTTTCGAAAAAAATTCAAAAAAGAATTTGGCATGCCCCCAACTCAATACCAGCTTTCACTATTAATGGGTCAAGCTTGCCAATTAATGACAGAAGCAAATCTAAATATAAAGGAAACGGCATTACGCTTAAAATTTTGTGATGAGTTTCATTTTTCAAAACAATTTAAAAAAATGGTTGGCGTATCACCTAAAGAATACATTCGACTGACGCAACAAGAAAAACAATTTATCTAATCTAACATCTGAAAGCCACAGGAGAGCACAATCACTATTAATCTGAATTCTCTATAGGGAATTTAAAATCTATTTTTAAGGATTTTTGTGCGTTAGCTTCTAATGACTTCGGGTAATAATCTGAAGTTTTATTTTCTATTATTCGAATAGCCTTTGGATTATCAAATATTAAAAAAGAATCACCTCTTTTTTTAAACTTAGTTTGAGCATAATTTGCTGATGGTATAGCATTTGAATCTTTTTGAGAATGTTTAGAGGAGAAACCTTGTTCAATTTCAACTAATGTCGAATCAAAAAAATCTATTGTAAGATCAAATGGATTTTCAAAAGAAAACTGAAATTGATTATTGAATTTATTATATTCTATTTTTATTTCATCATTACCAATAACAAATTTTGAATCTGTTGATTCCAATTTTTGAAAGTCTAAATTTTGTCTTTTAAAATCTATAATCATTTGTGGGTAATTACAAGAATAAATAGAAACTTTACCACTTCTTGCTTCAATTGTTAATTGAGTTGAATCTTGACCTAAAACTTCATTTTCGGTATTAAATCCTTCTCTTTTATTAATCGTTTCTAAAATATTCCAAGTATTTCTAAAAATAAAAGTACTTGAGTCGTTTATACAAATATCCAACTCTAAAGGTGGCAATGCATTTACATTTTTCCAACCGCCATAGGAAACAAATCTGAAATCATCTCTATCGTATATTTTAGAACCAAAATAAAGAATTTCTCTTAAATTGACTCTGTCATTATGAGAATAAATTGCAGGCAAAGAACCATCCGGCTCCATTCTATGCATTAATTCATAAAAAAACTTTAAGCCTAACTCACTAAGTTCGCCTGACATCTCAATGTTGTTTTTTTTGTATAATAAAAGAGATTTACAAATAAATTTTATAAATTCTACTCTTTTTTCGACATTTAATTGCTTGAGATAATTTTTGCAATCAATCGGCAATTTATGCCATTCCGAAAACTCTTCATTTCCCCAGAATAAGGTGCTAACATAAAATTTTAATCCGGTTTGGTCACCGCCTAATTTTTGAATTTGATCATATACATAAGGCAATAAATATTTTAATTTATCAAAATCTCCATTGTACCAGTTACGATCAATTAGCATTGTTATTTCTTCGCAAAATAATTCTGTGCTAATTTTTTTATTTTTATATTCTAATACTAACAACTCAATAAACCTATTGTAATCCTCTACCTTTTTATTATTCAAAAAAGCATAAAAAGGTATCTTATAGCTTGGTATAAATTTTATTAATTTTTCGGCATATTTATTAAGTTTCTCTTCATGAAAGTCAAAGTTGCAATAGGAACTATAAATATTGATAGTTTGATCCTGACGGCTTGCAAAAGATTTATCTAAGCTTACTTTAGATTGATTGAATTTAATTTTATCTAAATAGTCGTCATGTCTTTTCTTTTTGGCTGGTAATAATTCTAAATATTTTTTTTCTAGTTCCTTCAAAAAAGGTTCTGATGTTTTTGGTATATTCGAATTTATTTTGTCATTTGCCACGAGGTTTAAATTGGTATTAAAAATCACAAAACTCATTAAAAAGAAATACAATAAGGATAAATAACTTGCTTTAGTTTTTTTATTCATTATTTATTCATTCAAGTCAATAAGTTTTCTTTTATTAATTTCTTTAAATTCGATTTCGATTTTAAATTTTGATTTACCATTAAACTCGGTGATGAAAATAATTTTTCTGTTGTCTACTTTTGAACTTGGGAAATCATATTCCGCAATTCCTGTTTCCTTAAATTTAAACTTATACTCTTCGCACTGTATTGCGATTGGATAAAGGTTTGTTGGCAAATAAAGCGATTTGTTCATGTAAACAAAATCAGTTATATCTGCAATGCCGAAAACTGGTGAACCCAACGGCAAATTTTCCTCGATTTCGCATTCCAACACCAATGATGTATCGATTCGATTAGCGGATAAAGTTTTTATCATATTAAAGGTCATTGCCTTACCATAGGGAAAAGGTTCAGCATGCACTTGAAATGGTGCAGTGAATTGATAATAAGAGAAACGATAAAAAGAGTCTTCTAATTTAGAAACATGATTTGAGCTTTTTGCCTCACTCCCACCCCATAGCCCTAAAAAAGCCTGTTTTTCATTTCCTTTCCAAACACCCTCTGATTGTGTATTTTCAACATAACATCTAAATGGTACAGCCCGCCAAATGGTTAGCTTTTTATGTTCTTTAATTTCTGTATTACACCATTTTTCATTGTCCATAACCTCATTTTTTCTATTTAGAATTGTGGCGATATTGTTAATTGTTTCAGGGATTAAATAACTTAAATCATTATTATTTTGCCATAAATAATACGCCATATATTTCACGATATCATAGGTTGAAGTGTTCAACTCAATAGTCTCGCTTTTACCCATATACAAACCATTGTATGAAAAATTATAATATAAATAAGAATCAATTATTCTTTTTAAATTAGAGCTCTTTATAAAGTCATATATATACAAAGTTAATAGTGTTGAGTCGCTTTTAGTTGTCAAACCTTCTTCAGAGTATTTCACGATTGGCATCTCACGATAACTTTTCTCAAGTAATTTAACTACCTTTTCTTTGTTATTTTGCGCCCATTCCTTATCATGCACCGACAATATTTCTAAAATTTTGACAATTCGCAAGTCTAAATATTCAATCCGCCACAATTGTTTGTTTAACCAATTACTATTTTCAAAGGTTCGTAGTGGTAGCTTTTCACGCTCCATTAAGTAAAAATCAAAAAATCTTTTTAGGTCTTTGATATATAACTCCTTATACTGCGATTCAAAATTTATACCCGCTAAATACAAGTAAACAATATCCTGCCCCATCAAAAATAATTGAGGTTTTTCAATTTTTACATTGCTAGGCTTTTCTTTCGGCTTAAAAGTATTTGTTTGCCAGAAAAAATTATTTTCATTTGAATTGAGCACATGTTCTTGTTGATAAAACTTCACCATACCTTCAATTATTTCTAATAATTTCTTTCGATAAACCTCATCAATAATTCCCCAGTTCTCCGATATCTGCAACATACCAAAACCAAAACTATCTGCATAAGCATTTTGCTTGATTTCAAACGGTGCTTCTGTTTGATTAAATAAAATCATTAGCGGAAAATATCTTTTATTCTTAGGCCCTCTATCATAAGCATGACTAACACCTTTACGATCAACAATTTGACAAAAAGGCAGCCAACGCTCCCCGTTAAAATCTTTCGTTGAAGTATAAATCAGAAACATTTTATCAATTATTTGATGTGCTAAACTCTGATATTCCTTTATATTTGTCTTCCAAAATAATCTGTAATAACCATCAATTTTACAGGGGTATTGAGCTATTGGAATATGATCCGTTTCTGCCATTGATGCATCATGAGTTACTTCGACGCCTTCGGGAACCAAACCATCAAAGCCGTTAACAGCCTTATAGTAGACATCTACCGAATTAATAAAACTCTCGAAATATAATAATTGATTATTTTGATTCACACTAGGTAATTTTAGACTTTTGCCTTTCACATTTACTATCCCAAAAGTATAAAAATTATTGCTCTGATAACCAATAGGTGACCAGGCAGACAACTCCTCTTCTTTAATTATTTTTTTTGTTTTTCACTTAATTGAGTTGGGCTTAGGTTCATTTCTTCCACTTTCGTGCAAGACCTCGTGATATTAAATAAAAATGGGGCAAATTCCCCTCCAAGAAAACCTATTTCATCTAGGTTTAGCTTAATTTCAAAAGAAGTCACACCAGCTTTTGTTTTAGAATGATTAAATTCAACTTTTACATTTAACTGAGATTCTTGTTGCGAAACACTGTCCAGTATTTTTTTTACTACTCGACCATCTTCAGCAATTAAGATTTGCACAAGCTTTTTGGCGTTCAAATCTGGCATAATATAAAATTCAAAATAATTTATCTCAAGCACCCGCTTCTTATCTCCTTCATTAATAACCTCAAAATTTTGAAGTTCAACGAATAAATACAAAAACTCATCATCATAACAGAGTTTAAATTTAGTATCATTTTTCGGTTTTTTATGTGTGCGGTATACCGAAAAGTCATCAGCATATTTTGATTTCTCCCATATAGTTTCGCTAGGTAAACCATCTACAATTAGCTTTTCTTTGGTATGTAAAATTTCATACTCTTTAGAATTTCTAAAAGTTGGGTTTGAAAACACCCATGGGCTACAATTTAAGAATAAAACCCAAATGATAAGCAATTTTAATTTAATCACCGACTATTTTAACTCAATCTGATAAATCGTTTTTTCTTTCTCAGACATTGTCTTTATGATTTCTTCAGCAATGTCATAAGCTTCTTTAATTTCATCTATTCTTTTTTCTTTTAGGATATGGGTTGAATAATACAATTGGGCGGCAATTAGCTTTTTTTCGAATATTTCTAGATTTAAGTTTTTGTCTAATAGCCTTGCTCCCGTTATTTTTAAAATACCACTATAATAAGCCCCTAAATAGACAAGCAGTTTTTTGACGCCATTATCGTCGACATGTTTGAATTCGTCATAAACATCAATCAAGTAAGAGTAGTCTAACTCTCTAACAAATGCAAAATATTGACCAACTGCAATCACGGGATATATATCAAAAATATTAGGCTCGGCTACACGATTATAGCTAGATCGATTTGGTGTGGTTACTAGCATTCGTGCATCAAAAAAAAATTGCTTACCATCCTTTATTAGAATGACAGGAATTTTTAATTTCTTTTTATCATTTTCATCAAATAAAATTAAAAACTCTCCGCTTGCTAGCTTTTTAACCTCATAATTCATCTTGAAAATATTAAGATCGATCGAACTAATCAACATTTTGAACCCATCATCAAACTTTTTAGTGAAGTTTCCCAAGTCAGGGAATTCTTTTCTAAAAATCTGTTCTTGTTTCTCTAAACTTGCCTCAGAAATGATAGCAACTTTTGTCAAGTGCTTCGCCGAAAAGAAAGACTCATAGCTTAATACATGCTTTTTGCTTAGTTTTGCTTCAATATCAGCGTGCGTTTTAATAGAACCGAGAAAGTCTTTAATCTCTTGGGCTTCGTCTGCAACCAGCCCCATCGTGCAAAGAAAAAAAACAATTATAAATAAAGATTTATTGAGGTAAAGTTGGCAATACATCTTTTTTCCATTCGTCATAAGAAATTACATTAAAGGTCTTGCTATCTACTAGTTTTTCTCCATCACAATTGCCCACTGTTGTTTTCAAAGTCACAACACCTAATGTTAAATTTGGGGAGACAACACCAGCACTATTCGAGTATACAGTGCCACCTGATCCACCTGGCAATGGCCAAACGGAACTAGGTGGCGAGTCTGTAGTTACAATGTCACCTAGATTTCGAGTAACATTTAAACTACCACCAATCATACTAATCTTAGCTATTACATCCTCAAAAACGCCTTGACCAACCTGCGTTGTAATCGAGTCATACTTGCATGATACAACTATAAGTGATGTCCTGTCAGTAGGAATTTTATAGATATTAGCAACATTAATCTTTTTACCCTCATAAGTAACTGCATTACTTGGAAACAACCCAATATTAACTGTAAAAAATAGCTGATCAATTGGTATATCGCAAATTGTAATATACCCCTGTTTCTTCACTGATTCAGATGCTAATTCCAATTCACCAATAACTGAATGGATTTTACCCGTTTTTATACCTTTACCATACCATTTTTTGTCTTCCTTTTTATAAATCGACAACTTGCTATCATCTTCTGGTTTAATTGTCACCCTATCCTCATAACCAATAGGGTTTGTAATTAATTTTATAGTAAATTCCAATCCAACATTATCGCCATTACATGGATTTATTCTGTCAATATCTACTATATCCACAACCTTTGTAATGCTACTAGTACCTAATTTGGCAGTAAAACTGAAAGAATTACCTTTGTTTCTTGGTGCTTTTCTAACAAATTTGGTTTCACCATCAACGCCACCAGTAAAAACAAACGAAGAAGGCAAACCACCTTCATTTAATAATGAAGGCTCAAAAATTGCTGTAACTTTTACAAAGTCATCTTCACCAAATGTTCTAACCGCCGCATAGACAGGATTTGAATTATTCGCGACAAATTTTTCGGCATGTGAGTCTGGCTTAATGTCAATTACTTTTACAACTATAAGCTGGCCTATACCACTAACAGGCCCATCTCCAACTACACCGTTCTTTTCACCATAAGCTACACCATTGAAATAATATATGCCTGCTGTATCAGCTGAAAACTGAAATTCATTTGCAATTTTAGAGCCTGAATATGTGGCGACATTTGGATCGTCTTTTCCAGTAAAATCAAATTGGTTATTGGATGGCCATTCTTTTTTTTCTAATGGCTTTAACTTAAAATATATCTTTACTTTATCGCCAATTGCTACAACATCGTCATCGAATGATATGACATCAATTGTCGGACAAGAAAATATTTGCAAAAAAAAGAACAAAAAACCAAACATATAAAAGTTGCCCTCATAATATCTACCAAAATAATGTTTAATCTAAAAAACGAAGGAATTATATAGTGAATATCAGCAAGTCAAGATATTTCTATTAATCCTTATTTTATCAATAAATAATTTTTAAAGGAAATATTTAAAAGACTGATTTTAAAAAAACTACCTATTAAAAGTAAACAGTTTTGAGAATTTATATCGCTATATTTGAGATTTAAGTTTTTAACTAAATAAAGCGCTACCTAATTTCTTTCTTGGCATTAAAAATTTTTCCTTTACCAAGGTCGCGCTTTGTAACTCGACTCAAAACATCATTGAAGTTTTGCCTGCAATCGCGTTTAATAAGAAACTTTCAAAGATAATATAGCATTTAATCCTGGCTCATTTACACCGGAACCATGAATTCTATAATCAATATTGCCAATATTTTCAACCGCAGCAAACAAAGTGCACATCGAAGATACTTCCCAACCGCCTCTTAAGCCAAAGGTTGCAAAACCAGGGGTGCCGCCAACTGGTATTCGTTGTGTATCATTTTTATCAGAAGTTGTCAATTTATCTTGCTTATCGGATGCTTTCATGATTGCTTCTACCCAATACTTGCCACTTTCTGCTTGCCACCTAATGCCGAATAACCCTGAAAATGGTAACATTCTGCTTAATGGCTCTGTCTCTTTTACTGTCGTTGAATTTGGGTAAGCTTCCAATTCGCCATCCTGCCAAGCAATATAACCAAAAGCCTTAAAGTTTTTCAAAAACTGATAACTCAAATTTAATTCTACCCCATGTACAAAACCAGAACCACTATTCTTTTTTATGATGACGGCGTTTGTACCAATCAATTCACCTGTAGGGGTGCGAATAATCATATCATCAATTTCAGTTCTAAAAAATGCTAACTCACCTTCTACCTTTTGCCATTTTGATTTAACCCCAATTTCAAATGTTAAATAGCGTTCAGGGTCTAAACCTGGTGAAGCAATTTCAATTTCACCTGATCTAGCAGTATCTAACCGCGTCAAATCACTCAAGTTGGGGGCTCGAAAACTTTGGTTGACACCTGCATAAATATTATAAAAATTAGTGGTCTGAGGTATATATTGAAACTTTAAACTACCCACAATAGCATCGTACGATTCCGATAAAGAAGCCTTGGCTTTTGTAACAGGGTCTTTGAATTTATCAACATCAACGCTTACATTTGTATATCTTATGCCACCAATAACACCAAAAGATTCTGAAATTTTATAATGATCTTGAATATATGCTTCAATTGTTTGATACTTGGAATCATCGCCAATTGGGCCTTGAATATCTGATGAATCAAAAGAACCATCGGCTTTAAATTTATCTAAAAAGCTGTCTACCTTTTCTAAATAAACATCTATACCATAGCTTAAGTCGCCGATTATAGTTTTACTCTCGGCTTGACCAAAAAAACCTAAGTAATTATCAGAAAACCCTTGGTTGTCAGACGAATCATCTTTTTTAATTCGAAACTGTCTTTCTTTTTGATATTGATAGGAAACACCCAATTTAAAAGAATCTACAAACGATTCAATATCGGTTTTTGAATATTGCAAATAGCTCAAACTTCTATCCTGGAATGAAACTCTTTGTTTTTCATCACCAACCTTTGTACCATTAAAAGAAATGCCATGAACAGTGCTATGGGTACGCCAAACATCATCTTGATTTGTGTTTTGATGGTAGAGTGTTAAAGTAGAATTATCTTGAAAAACATATTTGACTTTAATATCGCTATTTAATTCTTCATAGCCTGTTTTTTCTTGAGTTCCAGTATCGCTACCGCCTTTTAGATCGTTATAATCCTTATAAGTAAAGCCCCCTGAAATTGTTAATGAAGAGCCTACTTTTATGCCAGCTTCGGTACGGCTAATAGTAGATTTTTCGGCTGATGCATATCGTAATGTTTCAGATGCGCCCCAATTTCTGTCTTCTTTGAATGCAAAATCTTTGGTGACTGCGTTCACGACACCACCTATGGCATCTGAACCATACAACAATGAGCCAGCACCACGCATAACTTCAATTTTACCAATGGAATAACTATCGATAGTGCTCCAATACTGATTAGGGCCTTCTCTAAATACTGAATTATTAAATCTGATACCATCAATTAACATTAAGTTTCGAAACCCTGTGAAACCTCTTATAAAGGGTGATGCCTGCCCATAGGAAGTTTTTTGAATCATAATACCCGGCGTCTCGCCTAATAAATCAGGAAGAGTGCGCATATTTTTTTCTTCAATCTCTTTACTTGAAATAACGCTAACTGTTGATGGAGTCGTTAATTTATTGTCGTCACTAGTTCTTGTAATACTGATAATTTCAGACGGCAATTCTTTCACTTTGTTTGAGGTTTTTGATTTCGGCTCTTCGACTGGTTTAGACTCTTCTTTGACATCTTGTGCAAAAACAAAATTGAGTACAAAACAAAAATGTAACGCTAAAAATATAAACTTCATACACACCCTGACTAAAAAATTATTTTATCTTGATATTCAGGTTCTCTCATCGAATTCATTTCAAAAAGGTTCAAAACTTCAATTGATAATTTTTTTTTATTCTTTATGATGACCTGTCAAAACTAGCCAAATCGACTTTTTTCTCGAAAACCAACCGAAAATGTCTGAATATTCAAATGACGAAGATGTAAAATGGATGCTAGAGGCACAAAAAGGCGACCAAATCGCCTTTCGTAAAATAGTTGAAAAATATCAGAGCTCTTTATTGAACTTTTTTTACTACATGAACGCTAGTAGGTCAGAAAGTGAGGATTTGGCACAGGAAAGTTTACTAAAACTATACTTGTATCGTGAAAAGTATACTCCAACTGCCAAATTATCGACTTTTCTATTTCGAATTGCAAGAAACACGGCCATTGACTATATTCGTAAGAAAAAAGCGGTTTCGATGTCTTTTGAAGGTGATTTACTAGAATCGCCTGATAACAAAGAGTACCGCACTGCTGAAAAGGATTGGCAAGGAAGTTTAGAGATTGCTTTAAAAAAGCTACCGGAGAAACTGAGAAGCGTTGTGGTCATGAGTTACTTTGAAGGTTTAAAGCAACAAGAGATCGCAGATATTTTAGAAGTACCACTTGGCACGGTAAAATCGCGAATGAGTTTTGCGATGAAACAGTTAAAAGATTTAATGGAAAACAATAATGCAAAATGAAATCACCAGCCCAGATGAAGATTTAATCGTATCCTATCTTCTAGATGAAATGACACCAGAAGAGAAAAATGCTTTTCAAAGTAGAATTGAAACTGACAAAGAGCTTAAATCTCTTTTCCTTCGCTATCAAAGCGTTGACTCGGGCTTAAGAAAAATCGAAAAACAAACTTCGAGCGAAATATTAACTCAACGCATCATGCAAGACATTAACAAAACGACTAAACCAAAAAAATCATATATCCCATACATAAAAGCTGCTGGTTGGGCTGCATTGTTATTTGTAGCTTTTGGCAAATTTTTCTTTTCCACTTCCGAACAACCAAGTCAGGCAAATACAGTTGCCCCTAAAAACAATATTCCGGTAGTTGTTTCTCAAGGCAATAAATTGGAGATAGCCGAATCAGGGGCTTTAGAATGGCTTCACCAAGCACAAGCAGCAAATGGTTCTTGGGTAGGCCAAGATTGGGGGGCAGACAGCCAATATACAATTGGGCTGACGGGTTTATCTCTATTAGCTTTTGTCAATGCCGAACATAAAACTAATTTTGCGGCTTATCTAAAAACAGTGGAGAAAGCAACACAATTTATCTTAGAAAGTCAAAATGCGGATGGATCTTTTGGCCCTTCGATTAACAATCGACTTTACAATCAAGGGATTGCTACTGTAGCCCTTTTTAAAGTGATTGAAAATTACCCAAATTTAGTTCCCATAGATTCTTTAAAACGAGCAATTGATTTTATTTCTCTCTCTCAAAATAAATCTGGGGGATGGGGTTACGCCAACGACAATGGCAACTCAAACACGGCTATTTCTATTTGGCAAATTCACAGCTTGATTTTAGCTAAACAGTACGGTTTTAATGGCCTTGAAGATTCCATAAAAGCTAATCTAGCTTGGGTAAAAGGAATGACCGATAAAAATGGAGTGATGGGTTACCGTAAACCAAGCGATTACCCTTTTGGACAAAGCGGGTTAGTCGCAATGAGTGGAATTTTTTGGTTATACGAAGAGCAGCTTTCAAATAGTTCCATCGATGAAATGTTTGAATTTAAACTGAAATTTCAAGAAGACCTTGAAAAAATTGCCATGGCGCCAGAGAAAAACCTAAATTATTATCAGTTTTATTTTTTAACATTTTCTCTTAAGAAATTAAAAGAAAAACACCAATTTCAGTTAGCTCAAAAGGTAGAAGATATTTTGATTACTAAGCAAACTCAAAATGGACCACAGCTAGGTAGTTGGGAACCAAATGACGCTTGGGGGCATACAGGCGGTCGCGTATACTCAACCGCCATGGCAACCATTTCGCTTGTTGCTCTGAAATAAATCGAGCGAGAGACAGACTGAACACTGTCTCTACTTATAATCTATTGATAATAATTAAACTGAATTAAATTAGAATTAGATTTTATCTTTTAAAGCATGGTCTTGAAGGTCTTTAAGATCAACAAATTCCAAAGCCGATATATGGGTCGCTTTTAAGTTAACTTTTGGGGCATGACCTGCTTCAAAGGCTTCCTTCCATCTAGTAACACAGAGACACCATTGATCCCCTGGTTGCAAGCCCTCAAAGCCATAATCAGGAATAGGCGTACTTAAATCATTGCCAACACTTTTACTAAAAGCTAGAAAATCTTTGGTTGCTTGAATGCATACAGTGTGCAAACCTAAGTCTTCAGCGCCTGTACGACAACACCCATCACGGTAAAAACCTGTGAGCGGATCAAAAGAGCAATCTTCAAGTTCAGTTCCCAATACATTTTTGCCTTTTTTCATAGCCAATTTTCACCTTTAGAAATATTAATAATTTTGCTCGATTGTAATAAATTCTCTTAAAAACCCAATGATAACTTCAATTTTGGTTGATTTTTACCTTAGCAATCTGGTTTTTCTTGTAAATTAACAGTAAACTTTAAGATTCTCAATTTATCGTACCTAGCTTAATGAAGGGCATTATGTTCCAAATTTTATTGTTTGATTTAGATGGCACCGTATATAAAGGTAGCAAGGCAATTCAAGGTGCACCAGAATTTTTCAAAAAACTACAAAAAAACAAAATGCCATATTTGTTTTTAACAAATCGTTGCAATCGCTTGCCAGTGACCATTAGCGATCATTTGAATGACATTGGCATAGTCTGTAATAAAGACAATGTGCTTACATCGGCACACGCTGCCGCCACAGTGTTGGCTAAGAAAAAAGTATTCGCCATCGGCGAAATTGGGTTAACGCAAATTTTAAAAGAGAACCAAGTAACAATTACAGATCAAAACCCCGATGCCGTGGTAGTTGGTTTCGATGAAAATATTAATTATCAAAAACTAGAAAAAGCAACACGATTGATTCGAAATGGAGCGAAATTCATTGCAACAAATACAGATGCGTGCATTAATACAGACACTGGTATTTCCCCTGAAAATGGCCCGATAGTGGCAGCACTTCAGTACGCAACTGGGGTAACCCCAGAAATATTGGGTAAACCTCAACCAGATATGGTGTATTTGGCTGAAAAAATCTTAAACAAACCTAAAGATCAAATGATCATTATTGGCGATAACCCCGATACAGATATCCTTTGTGGTATCAATGCCGGCATTGCAACGGCTTTGATATTAACGGGCATAACCGATGCAGCAGATGCACCCAAAAAAGTTGGCAAAGAAACATTTATCATAAAAGACTACACCGCCTTAAACGAATTCATTTTTAAAGGAAAATAAATGTCAATTATTTTATACCATAACCCTCGATGCAGCAAAAGCCGTGAAGCACTAACCATTTTAGAAGAATCTGGTAAGGAATTTAAAGTTGTTGAATATTTAAAAACACCTTTGTCAAAAAGTGCTCTTGTCAAAATATTTAAGCAATTAGGAAGTGAAGCAAATACTCTAATTCGTAGTAAAGAGCCTTTATTTCAAGAATTAAACCTTTCTATTTCTGATAAAAAAAGCTGGGAAGAGTGGGCAACTATTATTGAAAACCACCCAATTCTCATGGAACGCCCTTTAGTGGTAGCGGGGAATCAAGCCATCATCGGCCGACCACCTGAAAACATTAAAAAGATTTTGTAACCCGTTTTATTCTGACAAATTCTCGGACTTGGATACTTTTTGATCGCGATACATTTGCCAAAAGAGGATCCAAGGGTCAAGCAGAGTTAATTCACCACAATCATAAATTTTGAAAACAAAATGAGTGTGGTCATGACGACCAACCCAAACGCCAGCCCCATCTGAATAATGGCGACCTTTTTTAAAGGGAGTATGTTCATCTACCAGCAAAGTAATTTGGTGGTGCGATTGTATAACCCATTCAGCACCGTTTGAGAAGCGATGCACTCCACGCCAGCGATTATTATTATGCCCAGCAGCAATACTATTAAAATAATAATGATCATGAATATCGAAAGGTGCCCATAAGGGTGTGCCTCTTGGGTGGTTAATATCAAGACCACCGTGAGCATCTACCCCATCATAGGCACCAAGCCAACAATCTTCACCTCGAAAACAATCTTTAATGTTCAATGTGCCTTCTGGTAACGGGCACCATGGGTGCAATATTTCGGGGCAAATGCGGCCAAGACTGGCATCTAATAATGCTAATCTAACATCTTTTTTAGGTTTACAATCACCATGAGTTTCTAATAAAAATGCAAAAATATCTTTAACTGCATCTAGCCAAATATATACGCCTTCTATTAAAAATGGTTCATAAAAACTCTTTTGTGTTGAAACTTCTCTTTCAATGGTTGCAGATACACCATTTACCTTAAAATGCAACCAAAAGCGATAATTTGTAATTGCACCTTTTTCTGGTTTTAATATTTCTTTAAGAGTTGTTTGAAAAATCTCAGCTTTTGTTTCTAAAATCTCAATACGAACAACTTGATGATTCAACAAAGTAAATTCTAACACTTCGTCTTTATTAAGTTCAACTGCCGACAAAGTGTTTTTTGCTTTTAGTTTTATTTTAAACAATTTTTCACCTCGGTTTTAATAAACTCGAATCTCGTAAACTCTCGCTTTAGAATCACCGTTTGTAGCTACAATTTTAAGCTCTAATTCTTTCGTAGCAATTGGCTCAATTGTGTGAATTCTTTTGCGTTGATAATTTCCTTCGATTGAAATAACTCTAACGGGTTTATTGCTTTTGTCTATACAATAAATCTCATAGTTTTTTACACACAAAGGTGAGACATAAAATTCAGGCATCGTTTCGTTTGTAAGCGATAAATCTGTATCAAAGGTTAGCTCGATTTGACTAATTTTTACTTCGGTAGGCCAAGTTAATTTTAAAGATTGTGGGTTTTTATGAATATTCTCTGAAACCCAAATGTTGCTGTTATAGAAAGGTCGCGTTTCACCAGATATAACATTAGCAGGTTGAAACGGATATTGCACAGGAGAAATTTTTAGACAAAATGTTTCGAAGCCTTCTACTCGTTGATGTCTTAGGTATTTCCAAAAGCCAGATGTTGGGCTTTGAAAAACTGAAAAGACGCCCGTTGGGTGATTTCTTCTAAACCGCCAAAAAATATTTGACTTAGTAGGGTCAGTTGTAATAAAATAAAAACGATTTGGTTCTACTGTTTGATTTAATTTAAAAGAAACAAACCCTTTGGTGCCTGCCTTAACTTTTTGCGTTACTTTGGCAATATAGTTTTTTTCACTTTGAATATCCCAAATATGTTCTAGTGCAAATAACGACAAAGAAACTTCGCAATCAGAAGCATCTTCTGATTCTAGCCATAATTCAATTTCTTCAATTTTTGAGGACGAAATTGGCACAACACTACCAAGGGCAAACTCCATTTTATGTCGATAAGTTAACCAATTGGGGTATTCATTTTCAATTGGTTCAAGTTGTAATGAACACTCACTAGATGCGCTTACATTTGCTTGTAATGCCAGATCATTTTGATCTTGATTTTTAATGCCATGTAGTGTGCACCCTTGTCTCAACAAAGATTGCTGTACTTGTTCGATTTTTTTATTTCGAATATCTCTTGGCGATAAACTATATACTACGCTCATTGCAGCCGCTGTACCAACAGCTTGCCCTAGCAAAGCATTCGTAAGCATCACACGGGTAGAGCCATTTGCGATATGCGAAGTTGAAATATTTCTACCTGCCATGTACAAATTGTCAATATTTTTAGAATACAAAGCAGATAATGGCAAAGGGTAAGGCTTAAGTCGACAACGATCCCATAAATCTGGGTCTGTATCTACAGGGTTACCTGGCTTATCATTGGCTAAGATGCCGCCAATCGTATGCAAGTCAAAAAAGTGACCACCAAAAGCTACGCGATCGGCAAACATGCGCATGGCTCGTAAATCGTGTTCTGTAACAATAGTATCCCCTACAATTCTACGAGAACCTCTTTTGCCAGGTATCATTCCTACCCAATCCAAAGCCCAATTTTCAACTTCTTTGCCAAACAAAGTACAATGATTTTTTAAGTGGTCCCAAACACCTAAAACATGTTTAATCAGTTCATCTCGAATTTCTTCATTTTGATCAATTGTCTTAAATGGCACACCAACTTCTATCCAATAATAACCATTCCTAAAATTTTGGTGGGGCCTAAAATACAATGACTTTTCCGTATGATATTTAGCGGCATATTCAGGGGCTTTGAAGGGGCATGGTCGCCCCATGTCCTTTGCTTGAAACAATAACGAAGACCCCATACAAGCATCATCCGCTTGGTCAATGGCTAGAGATTCCTTAAATTGATCCTTGGCTTCTCGACCTGTAATTAATTCAGCACCTGCTTCGAATGCAACGGTACTATCCCCACTACAATCAATAAATTGCTTACCAGAAAATGAATACTCCATTTCATTGCCAAGTTGAAAAGCCGTCACATTTTTAACTATTTTTTTACCATTTATAACCTCAGTGCTTACGCGTCGCACGGTGGTATTTAAGAACAAATCTAAATTTTTTTCAGCTTTTACTTTTTCCCATAAAATGATATCCCATATCGAATTCGCAGTACCCATCTCCCATCGATTATGATTTCGCGATCTTTCTTCATAAAGAAGTTCACTGATAATTCCCATTTCATAACCCCATGGGTTTCGCCCGGCACCAATTGGTGGCACCCTGATTTCGCTAGAAGAAACACCGCCTAAAACAGGCCTATCATTAATTAAGGCTACACGGGCATTATCAGTTTTTAATTGTCGCAATTCACGAATTGCTGCTATTGCAGCGCATACGCCCGCTAAACCACCACCGATAATAACAATGTCATAGGAAACGCTTTTTTGAACTGCCATTCTTTTTCTCCGAAGTCTAAATTTCTATATTATAAATATATTTTTTGATTTTAAAATATATTTTTACAAACATTTTTGCCTTAAATTGTTATCTATTTGAAAACTGCTGAGGTTTTCTCACTAGTGAATAGAACAAAACTTATCAATACAGTGCCAATTGTAAAATTATATATAAATTCGTTTGGCTACTACTTTTATTCCTTAAACAAATTATGTATATTAGATGACAAGAATTTAAAAAAATGTTAATATACAAAAAAATATTTATCCTCAGGAACTTCTACTTATGAAAATCCTAACTTGCAATGTAAGAATTGCTATAGCAAAAGACTTAAATAATCAATGGCAATTTCGAAAAGATTTATGTGCTCGAATTATCAAATCTCAGAACCCTGACATTATTTGTTTTCAAGAATTATGGAAAAACCAATTTAACGATCTAGCAGAAGTATTTAGCGATTTTGCAACTTATGGTATCGCCGAGGATACAACTTCGCATCATCAGGTGAATTGTATATTTTACCAAAAAAATAAGTTTGCTGTTATTTCTTCAAGTGGATATTGGCTATCAGAAAAACCGCATATTGCGGGTACAAAATCATGGGATAGTAATTGTGTGCGTTTTGCGAATTGGGTGCATTTAAGAGATAAAACTTCAGGGGGGGAATTTAGAGTTGTCAATACGCATCTTGACCATTTAGGGCAAACAGCAAGAGAAAATCAAGCGAAAATCATTGTGGAAGAATCTAGTGCTTTTGCAATGGAGTTTCCACAAATTTTAACAGGTGACATGAACTGTGATGTTAACAACAAAGCAATTCACATTTTTAAAGATGGTGGCTGGGTCGATACTTTTAGTTTGGTTCATGGTCCTAAAGATCCAGGGAATACCTATCATGGTTTTATTGGTCCAAAATATATTGTGCCTGAAAATGATATGACAAAAGGCAAAATGGATTGGATATTTATTCGAGGCAATTGCAAAGCTATTGAAGCCGCAGTCATAAGGGAAGAAGAAAATGGTAGATTCCCAAGTGACCATTATTTTGTAAGTGCAACGGTAAACTTATAAAAATTTTGCCGGCACAATATATTACATACCATATGACTTAAAATCGCATCAATCAAAGTATTGCTAATGGCATGATTATTTTTAAGCTATATAGTGCATTTTTATTGTAAGCATTCGGCTAACCCGTCAGTATTTTTCTGAAATTTTTTGTAATTGGCAAGACGAAAATTGATTTTATAGGTAGGGTTTTCTCTTTTGGTCCTAATTTTCCTCTGCCCTTCGTTTCGCCTAAT
>Ga0209573_1000221_pt1 | contig 142514 bp, 118 predicted proteins | sample TNRBio252014_DNA_FD_185870 | JGI IMG/M metagenome (GOLD analysis project Ga0209573, IMG submission 185870) | Wastewater treatment Type I Accumulibacter community from EBPR Bioreactor in Madison, WI, USA - TNR Reactor_6/25/2014_ DNA (SPAdes)... | ecosystem: Engineered > Bioreactor > EBPR >...
AAATGGTTCGATCAGGACATGGCTGATTATAAGAGAATTTTGGAAATTGAATCCATCTGTGCGGAATATGGAATTCCATTCTACAAAACTGATAGTATCAATAGCCGATCGACGATCGACTTATTCAAAAGAGCAGATGCGGATCTGGGAATTAGTTTAGGTAATGGTTACATCGGACAAAAGGTGTTCAGCATTCCAAAATATGGCATGATCAATATTCATCATGAGATCCTTCCGGATTTTCAGAACGCACAAAGTGTAATTTGGCAACTCTATTTCATGTCGAATAGAACGGGTTATACCATACACAAGATCGATAAGCATATTGATACTGGAGAAATTCTATATCAAGGATCAGTTCCTATGAATTTCATGAGTAGCTTGAGACAGACGGTTACGAAAACATCTGTTTCTTTATTGGAAGCTTCGGCAAATGGTCTTTTGAATGTCCTGAAGGATTTTGATCATTATTATCATAATGCAAAACCACAAGGACAAGGCCGAAGTTTTACAACACCCACGATATGGCAGTATTTTAGGATCTTAAGGAACTTCAAAGAATTAAAGAAGGGCAGCGCACAACAAGGTGTTCCTGCAACTGGCGCTGACGTGGTTAAGTGAACGTCTGGGCTACTCGCCACTTTCGTGCATTCTTTACGGCTGAACGTATTCATGATCACCCATTGCGGCAATGCCCAAACCGTTACCGCGCCACGCTCGTTGTACTTGATCCCTCGTGAAGTGCGTGAGTTGTGATCCGGACCGATCGGATCCCGGACGGATCGCTGCTGAAGGACGATCTTCGCGCCATGCGCATACTGATCACCGGGAGCAATGGCCTGCTCGGGCAGAAATTGGTGGATGCTCTTCGCGACGATCCATTGGTGGATCTGCTTGCTACGAGCCGGGGAGGGGATCGAAGCCCTGATCCACTTGGTTCGCGGTATGCGCCCATGGATATCACGGATCAAGCCGAGGTGGCTGACGTCTTCGATGCCTTCAAACCTGATGTGGTGGTCCACACTGCCGCTATGACCAATGTGGATGCCTGCGAACTGGATCCGACCGCCTGCCATCTGCAGAACGTGGTGGCCACCGACCACCTGGTGCGGGCTGCGGAACGGTGGGACAGCCACTTCATCCACCTGAGCACGGACTTCATCTTCGATGGCCATGCGGGTCCCTATTCGGAGGAGGATGCCCCAGCCCCCTTGAGCATCTATGGCCACAGTAAGTTGGAGGCGGAACGGATCGTGACCGACAGCTGCCTATCGCGGTGGGCGATCGCCCGTACGATCATCGTGTATGGTGTGGCCCCGGGTCTCAGCCGAAGCAATGTGGTGCTTTGGGCGAAAGGGGCCTTGGAAAAGGGCCAGCCGATCAAGGTGGTGGATGATCAGTGGCGCATGCCCACCCTGGCCGAGGACCTGGCCAGTGGTTGCATCCGTATCGCGGAGCGCGGTGCCACGGGCATCTACCACCTTTGTGGTCCCGATGGCATGAGCATCCTCGAACTGGTACAGCGCGTTGGGGCTTTTTTCCACTTGGACACCTCGGTGGTCTCCCCGGTGAAGAGCGATACGTTGGGCCAGCCGGCCAAACGTCCGCCAAGGACTGGATTCATCATCGATAAGGCACGGAAGGACCTCGGTTTTGCACCCCGTGGGTTTGAGCAAGGGCTGGAGGTGCTGCGGGCACAGCTTCCTGGGTCCCGGATGTGAGGACCATTCCATCCGGAGCAGCTGCGGATCCCACCCGCACCCGTATACTTGTGTGGAGTGCCGTAGCGGCGTTGGTGTGTCCGATCATCCCTGTATCACACGGTACGACCCAACGTCCATGCACATGCCCACAGGATCACGCAGGCCTGATCACATCGGAGACCCTACCTGACCTCGACCATGGGAGATAGGAAGCGGACTTGGGACCAGCGCAAGGAGCGGATCAAGGACCTCTTTGATATGCACCGCCAGGAAAGGCGTGGTGTGCTGGTCCTGATCGGCATTCTCCTCGTCCTATCGGCCTGGGTGGTGTGGGAACAATGGCTGCGGCCACCCTTCGTACCTGACTTGACCGAGCAGCGCGAACGGATCGAGGCGTGGGTCGCACTTCAGACTGTGCAACAGGCGGATAGCACCGCGGTGGACCTGTTCCCCTTCGATCCCAACACCATTGGCCGAGAGGAGTGGAAGCGCTTGGGTTTGACCGATCGACAGATCGATGGTGTGGAGCGCTACCAGGAGAAAGGCGGCGTATTCCGCACCAAGAGGGACCTGGGTCGCATGTACACGATCGGGGAGGAGCAGTTCGCCCAGCTGGAACCATACATCCTGCTGCCCGAGAAGACGACCCGCAGGGAGCGTGGAACACAGGGAGCCTTCCAGGACCGGCCGAAGAGGGAATGGACCACCACGTCCACGCGGCCCGAAGCCGGAGATACAGGGATCCGGAAGTCAATGACTTACGCGCGGATGGCTCCACGACCGGTGGAGATCAATACGGCCGACACCACCGCGCTGATCGCCATGCCGGGCATCGGCCCGGCGTTCGCTCGGGGCATCGTGAAATACCGCGATATGCTGGGTGGTTTCGTCTCGCTCGATCAGCTGGCCGAGGTGTATGTGCTCAAGGACAAGCCCGATGCCCTGTTGAAGTTGAAGTCGCTTCTGATCCTTGACCCCCATGCGGTGCTGCGCATCCCGATCAATACCTGCACGGCGGAGGAACTTGCGGCCCATCCCTATGCCCGATGGAAGGTGGCCAAGCCGCTGATCGCGTACCGCAGCCAGCATGGCCCATTCACTGACGTGACCGCCATTAGAGGATGCGCAGTGATCAGTGAGGAGGTCTTCCGTAAACTTGCACCCTACCTCTCCGTGGAGTGAGCGACCTCGATGCCAGGCTGAAGGCGACCATCAGGGCAGTGCCGGATTTCCCCCAACCAGGGATCCTTTTCCGCGATATCACTCCGGTGCTGGAGGATGCCGGTCTGTGCAATGCCGCTGTGGATGGTTTCCGCCGTGCTCTGACCACACAACGGATCGATGCCATCGCTGGGATCGAGAGCCGCGGTTTCCTCTTCGGGATGCCCCTGGCCATGGCCTTGAACATCCCCTTCGTGACCGTGCGTAAGAAGGGCAAGCTACCGTGGAAGACCGTGAGCCACAGCTATGACCTTGAGTACGGGAGCGCCGAAGTGGAGATGCACGTGGACAGCGTGAAGCCCGGTATGCGGGTGATGGTCCACGACGACCTGCTCGCCACCGGAGGGACCGCCGCCGCCGCCGCCGAACTGATCCGAAAACAAGGAGGCACGGTGGCCGCCTTCAGCTTCTTGATCGAACTTTCCTTCCTCCAGGGCCTTGAGCGACTGAAGCCTTACGGGGCCGATGTCGTCCGCCTGGTCACCTATTGATCCCTACGCCTTCGGACAACGAACCATGGAATTCACCCGGACCGAGAACCAAACGATGATCGCGCAAAGCGTGCGCGACCTGTGCGAACGCGAAGTGCGCCCCCATGTGATGGAGTGGGACGAGAGCCAGCATTTCCCCAAGGAACTCTTCACCAAGCACTTCGGTCCGGCCGGTATGCTGGGGGTGTTCGTGCCGGAGGAGTACGGCGGATCCGGGCTCGGCTACCACGAGTACGTGGAGACCATCGTGGAGGTGGCCCGCATCTGTGGCAGCATCGGCCTGAGCGTGGCGGCCCACAACAGCCTTTGCACTGGACATATCAACTACTTCGGCAGCCACGAGCAGAAGACGAAGTGGCTTACCAAGCTGGCCACCGGCGAATGGCTGGGTGCGTGGGCACTCACCGAACCGAATACCGGCAGCGACGCCATGCGCATGAAATGCACGGCCCGCAAGGAAGGGAAGGAGTGGGTGCTGAACGGCACCAAGTGCTGGATCACCCACGGCAAGAGCAGCGATGTGGTGGTGGCCATCGTGCGCACCGGCGAGCTGGGCGACAGCAAGGGCATGACCACTTTCGTGATCGAACGCGGCACGCCGGGCATGAAGGCCGGCAAGAAGGAGAATAAGCTGGGCATGCGCGCCAGCGAGACCGCCGAGGTGATCTTCGAGAATTGTCGCGTTTCGGAAGATAACATCCTGGGCAAGGAAGGGGAGGGTTTCCAACAGGCCATGAAGATCCTGGACGGGGGGCGCATCAGCATCGCAGCACTAAGCCTGGGCATCGCCAAAGGGGCCTACGACGCCAGCGTGAAATATGCCAAGGAACGCGAACAGTTCGGCCAGCCCATCGCCAATTTCCAGGCCATCGCCTTCAAACTGGCGGATATGGCCACCCGCATCGAAGCCGCGGAATTGCTCATCCAGCAGGCCAGCCACTTCAAGAACACCGGCCAGAACAAGAAGGTGACCACCGCCGGGGCCATGGCCAAGTACTACGCCAGCGAGGTTTGCGTATGGGCCAGCAACGAGGCCGTGCAGATCTTCGGCGGCTACGGCTACACCAAGGATTTCCCGGTGGAGAAGTTCTACCGCGACAGCAAGCTCTGTACCATCGGCGAGGGGACCAGCGAGATCCAGAAGCTGGTGATCAGTCGGAATGTGTTGAAGGGGTAAATGTTGCACGGATCATTATCGCGCTTATATTTGCACCCCTTAAGCGAAAAGGACACACGACCATGCTGATCATCCCGGTCAAGGAAGGCGAGAGCATCGATAAGGCGCTCAAGAAGTTCAAGAAGAAGTTCGAGCGCACGCAAACGATGCGTCAATTGCGTAAGCGCCAGAGCTTTACGAAGCCTTCGGTGGCCCGCCGAAAGGAAATGATCCGCGCCGCGTACAAACTCACGCTGCAGACCGACCAGGAGTAAGGTCCCTTGTGTTGTGAACTCACGGAAAGCCCCTGCAATGGGGCTTTTCTCATTCAACCAACCGCCGCAACAACCTAACGGACGCGCCTGGTGCGCTGTGTTCTCTTGATCGGTGCATTTTCGCTGCGGCCCCATGCGTTCGCCACGGCGTGGTGGTGAAGAACGGTCCGATCGCTATCCACGATCCACAGCCGCACAACTCGCGTCCACAGCACATACGCAGCCTTGGAGCTTCCGCGTTACTTAGGCGGCATGCTCCTGGACCGGTTCGTTGACCACCTGACCTACGAAAAGCGATATAGTCCGCACACGGTGGCGGCCTACCGACGTGATCTGGAGCAGTTCCAACACTTCCTGGCCGGTTTCGGGGTGGAACACCTGGCGCTGGCGACGGACAAGACCGTGCGCCGCTGGATGATGCAATTGATGGAGGAGGGGGTGGGGGCGCGTAGTGTGAACCGCAAGCTGAGCGCCCTGCGCGGCTTTTTCCGCTTTGCCCGCACGGTGGGGGAGGCCGGGCATGATCCCACGGCCCTGCTCGACCCCCCCAAGACCCCGAAACGGCTGCCCGAATTCGTGGAGGAGAAGGGCATGAACCGCCTGTTGGACGAGGTGGTCTGGTCTTCGGGCCACCAGGGCGCCACCGAACGGCTGGTGATCGACCTGCTGTACCAGACCGGCATGCGCCTGGCCGAACTCCTGGGCCTAACGTTGGGCGATGCCGACCTGCGGAGCGGGACCCTTCGGGTGATGGGCAAGCGCCAGAAGGAGCGGATCCTGCCCGTCGGTCCCGGATTGGTCGCTGGCTTGAAGGGCTATCTGCAGGGTAGAGCGAGCACCGGTGCGAGCAACGATGTGTCCAGTCCATTGCTCGTGGATGCCCAAGGTGAACCGTTGGCCCGCCGGTCCGTACAACGTCTTGTAAATCGTTACCTTAGTGGTGTCACCACCCAGCAAAAAAGAAGCCCACACGTTTTGCGGCACACCTTCGCCACCCACATGCTCGAGCATGGTGCTGACCTGAACGCGGTGAAGGAACTGTTGGGCCATGCCAACCTTGCCGCCACCCAGGTGTACACGCACAACACCGTCGAGAAACTACGCAAAGTCCACGCCCAGGCCCATCCGAAAGGGGGCGGATAGGGCGTTCTTACCAACCGATAAACAGGAAGAGTACCATGAACGTGAACGTGCATTCCATTCATTTCGACGCTGATAGCAAACTGGTCAGCTTCATCAAGGAGAAACTCTCAAAGCTCAACCAGTTCCACGATAGCATCCTATCGGGCGAGGTGTTCCTGCGCCTGGAGCACGATGGGGAGAACCGGGAGAACAAGGTGGTGGAGATCCGCCTGGCGGTGCCCGGCAACGACCTGTTCGCCAAACGGCAGGGCAAGAGCTTCGAGGAGGCGGCCATCACCACGGTGGAAGCGCTGCGGAGCCAGGTGACCCGCGCCAAGGAGGTGCAACGCAAGGCCGTGTGAACCAGGTGATCACGGACTGAAACGCCCGGGAAAGGGCTGTTCCGGAAAGGCCACGATGAAAGTCGTGGCTTTTTCGTTTGGAGCAGTGGGTATTCTTACTACATTTGCAGGCCCAATTCGGGACCTATGGGTCCGGGAGCGGGAGAAGGACGTTCTTTTTCTGTTGTACAGGCCAATGTAGCTCAGCTGGTAGAGCAGCTGATTTGTAATCAGCAGGTCGGGGGTTCGAATCCGTCCATTGGCTCCGTGAATCGGAAGAGGGGAGATACCCAAGTGGCCAACGGGGGCAGACTGTAAATCTGCTGCTTCACAGCTTCGTAGGTTCGAATCCTGCTCTCCCCACCCATCACTCTTCACGGAGCCGATCGCCGAACACCTGCAAGGGTAAGGCAAGGAGGAAGCCCACGGTCGACATGCGGGAGTAGCTCAGTTGGTAGAGCATCAGCCTTCCAAGCTGAATGTCGCGGGTTCGAGTCTCGTCTCCCGCTCCACCACCGAAGAAGTCACAGGCCTTTGTAGCTCAGAGGTAGAGCACTTCCTTGGTAAGGAAGAGGTCCCGGGTTCAATTCCCGGCAAAGGCTCCAGCGAAGCCGCCGATGTTACAGACCGCAGCGATGTGGTCGGGCCCGTACAGCAAAGAAGGATCGGAACAGAACGAAAACGAACCGCAGAAACAACACAACGACCGACCATGGCAAAGGAGACCTTCAAGAGGGACAAGCCGCACGTCAACATCGGCACTATCGGCCACGTTGACCATGGCAAGACCACGCTGACCGCAGCGATCACCACCGTACTGGCCGAAAAGGGCCTGTCCGAGAAGCGCAGCTTCGACTCGATCGACAACGCACCCGAGGAGAAAGAGCGCGGTATCACCATCAACACCTCCCACGTGGAGTACCAGACGGCCAACCGTCACTACGCGCACGTGGATTGTCCGGGCCACGCCGACTATGTGAAGAACATGGTGACCGGTGCCGCCCAGATGGACGGTGCCATCCTCGTGGTGGCCGCCACCGATGGCCCCATGCCCCAGACCCGCGAGCATATCCTGCTCGGTCGTCAGGTGGGTGTGCCCAAGATCGTGGTGTTCATGAACAAGGTGGATAGCGTGGATGACGTGGAACTCCTCGACCTGGTCGAAATGGAGATCCGCGAACTCCTCAGCTTCTACGAATACGACGGCGACAATACCCCCATCATCCGTGGTAGCGCCCTGGGCGGCCTGAATGGTGAGCCCAAGTGGGTGGATACCATCATGGCCCTGATGGATGCCGTTGACAACTGGATCCCCATCCCTCCGCGCGAAGTGGAGAAACCCTTCCTGATGAGCGTGGAGGACGTGTTCTCCATCACGGGTCGTGGTACCGTGGCCACCGGCCGTATCGAGACCGGCGTGGTGAAGACCGGCGACGAAGTGGAGATCATCGGTATGCAGGAGGAGAAGATGAAGAGCACCTGCACCGGTGTGGAGATGTTCCGCAAACTGCTCGACCGTGGCGAGGCCGGTGACAACGTGGGCCTGCTGCTGCGCGGCATTGAAAAGGACCAGATCCGTCGGGGTATGGTGATCGCCAAGCCCGGTAGCATCACCCCGCATACCGAGTTCAAGGCCGAGATCTACGTGCTGAAGAAAGAGGAAGGTGGCCGCCACACGCCCTTCCACAACAAGTACCGTCCCCAGTTCTACTTCCGCACCACGGACGTGACGGGCGAGATCACGATGGAGGCCGGCCGTGAGATGATCATGCCGGGTGACAACGTGAGCATCACGGTGAAACTGATCGTTCCGATCGCCATGGACAAGGGCTTGCGTTTCGCCATCCGCGAGGGTGGCCGTACCGTGGGTGCCGGCCAGGTGACCGAGATCATCAAATAAGCCGCATCACAAGCAATGGAGGCAGGGCCGTCCCGCGATGAGCGGGACGGCCTTCGCCACCGAAAAAAGGACCAAGGACAAGGAACTACGGGTGTAGCTCAATTGGTAGAGCGAAGGTCTCCAAAACCTTAGGCTGCGGGTTCGATTCCTGCCACCCGTGCCAACAGCGACCCGAACGACAGACCAACGATGGCAAGCTTCAAGACATACCTGAGTGAGAGCTACAACGAGCTCGTGAACAAGGTGAGCTGGCCCACCTGGAAGGAATTGCAGAGCAGTTCCATCATCGTGCTGGTCTCGGCCCTCATCCTGTCGCTCATCATCTTCCTCATGGACTACATCTTCGGGGTGCAGAACATGAGCGACACCAGCTTCTGGAAAGGGCTGCTCGGTTTCATCTACAAACTCATCGGCGCCTGACGACCATGGCTGCAGTAGGCAAGAAGTGGTATGTGGTCCGTGCCATCTCCGGCAAGGAGAAGAAGGTGAAGGAGACCATTGAACTGGAGGTGGCCCGCTCCAAGGGCATGGGTGCGTACATCGCACAGGTACTCATCCCCACCGAGAAGTTCTACCAGATCCGCGATGGCAAGAAAGTGAGCAAGGAGCGCAACTTCTTCCCCGGTTATGTGCTGATGGAGGCCGACCTGACCGGGGAGATCGCCCACAGCATCAAGAACCTGCCCAATGTGATCGGCTTCCTCGGCGCCGAGAAGGGGGGGGACCCGGTGCCCTTGCGCCAAAGCGAAGTGAACCGCATCCTGGGCACGGTGGATGAACTGGCCGAGAACGTCGAAACGAATTTCAACCCCTACCATGTCGGCGAAGGGGTGAAGGTGATCGATGGTCCCTTCAACGGTTTCAACGGAGTGATCGAGGAGATCAACGAGGAGAAGAAGAAGCTGAAGGTGATGGTGAAGATCTTCGGGCGGAAGACGCCGCTGGAACTGAGCTTCATGCAGGTGGAGAAAGAGATCTGAACAACGAACAGGAGCGGTCCCCGGGCCGCGCACAACGAGAAGAAAACCAGTCCGAGCCGAAGACCCCGCAACCCTGCGGAAACCAGGCGCTAACAAGGACACAAACCAAGAACAATGGCCAAGGAGATCTCAGGTCTTGTGAAACTTCAGGTGAAAGGTGGCGCTGCCAACCCTTCGCCGCCCATCGGCCCCGCGCTGGGTGCCAAGGGGGTGAACATCATGGAGTTCTGCAAGCAGTTCAATGCGCGTACGCAGGACAAGGCGGGCAAGGTGCTTCCCGTGGTGATCACCGTGTACAGCGACAAGTCGTTCGACTTCATCATCAAGACCCCGCCAGCCGCCGTGCAGATCATGGACGCGGCCAAGGTGAAGGGTGGTAGCGGTGTGCCGCACAGCAACAAGGTGGGCAGCATCTCCTGGGCACAGGTCAAGGCCATCGCCGAGGACAAGATGCCCGACCTGAACTGTTTCACCATCGAGAGCGCCATGAGCATGGTGGCGGGCACCGCCCGCAGCATGGGCGTTACCGTGACCGGCGACAAACCCTTCTGAACCCGACGACCATGGCAACCCTGACCAAGAAGCGCAAAGCCGCGGTGTCGAAGTTCGACACGACCAAGATCTATACCCTGCAGGAAGCGACCAAGATCGTGAAGCAGGTGAGCACCACGAAGTTCGACGCCACGGTGGACATCGCCGTGCGCCTGGGTGTGGACCCCAAGAAGAGCACCGAGATGGTGCGTGGCACGGTGAGCCTGCCCCACGGCACGGGCCGTACCGTGAGCGTGCTCGTGCTGGCCGATCCCGCCAAGTGCGAGGAGGCGTTGGCCGCCGGTGCCGATATGGCCGGCCTGGACGACTACATCGAGAAGATCAAAGGCGGTTGGACCAATGTGGACGTGATCATCTGCACGCCCGCTGTGATGGCCAAAGTGGGTGCCCTGGGCCGTGTGCTCGGACCCCGCGGCCTGATGCCCAACCCCAAGACCGGCACCGTGACCATGGATGTGGCCAAGGCCACCAAGGAGGTGAAGGCCGGTAAGATCGACTTCAAGGTGGATAAGGCCGGTATCATCCACGCGGTGATCGGCAAGGCCTCGTTCGATGCGGACAAGCTGAGCGAGAACGCCACCGAACTCCTGCAGACCCTGGTGAAGCTGAAGCCCAGCACCGCCAAGGGAGCCTACATCAAGAGCATCAGCATCAGCAGCACCATGAGCCCCGGCGTGCAGGTGGATACCCGCACCGTTTCCGTGGGTTGATCACAAAACCAGCGAATACCATGGCAACCCGTACCGAAAAAGACCAAGCGATCGCCGAGCTGGTGGAGGACATCAAGTCCACCAACGTGATCTACCTCGCTGATACCTCCGGCATGAGCGCCGAGGTGACGAGCAACCTGCGTCGTGCCTGCCACAAGGGCGGCATCCGCATGAAAGTGGTGAAGAACACCCTCCTGCGCAAGGCGATGGAGCAGATCGAAGGCAAGGACTACAGCGGGGTGATCCCCACGCTGAAGGGCCAGACCTCGGTGCTCATGGCCGAGAAGGGCAACGCCCCCGCCAAGCTGATCAGCGAGTTCCGCAAGAAGGCCGACAAACCCGTGCTGAAGAGCGCCTGGGTGGAGGAGGCCGTATTCGTGGGCGATGACCAACTGGTGATGCTCAGCAACCTGAAGGGTCGCGAGGAGCTCATCGGCGAGATCATCGGCCTGCTGCAAAGCCCGATCAAGAACGTCATCAGCGGCCTTCAGGGCAGCGGTGGCCAGAAGATCGCCGGCCTGCTCAAGACCCTCGAGAACCGCGCACAAGCCTAAGATACTTCGCAAGGAGGGGGGCCTTCCCGCTCCGACCGATCAAACGCGTTACGCACAGTCCGCTTCCCCGAACACCTGTAACAAACAAGAACAATGGCAGACATCAAATCCTTGGGCGACCAGCTCGTGGGCCTCACCGTGAAAGAGGTGAACGAACTCGCTCAATACCTGAAAGAAGAGTACAAGATCGAACCGGCAGCAGCTGCGGTGGCAGTGGCCGCTGGTGGTGCAGCCGCCGGTGGTGGTGAAGCCGCCGCTGCGAAGACCAGCTTCGATGTGATCCTGAAGTCCGGAGGGGCCAACAAACTGGCCGTCGTGAAACTGGTGAAGGAACTCACCGGTCTGGGACTGAAGGAAGCGAAGGACCTCGTTGACGGCGCTCCCAAGCCGCTGAAGGAAGGTGTGTCCAAAGAGGACGCCGAGAGCCTGAAGCAGCAACTGACCGAAGCCGGCGCTGAGGTTGAGGTCAAGTAAGACCCCATACGCGCTCGCGTCACAGCAGCACGGAGAGGCCCCACGGCGGGCCTTTCCGGCTGTTCTGTGATCGACGGCCCACCGCGGTGGTGGGCAACGCATGTCAGGGTGCTGATCCAACCCTGATGTCCGGCAAGTAGCAGGCGGATCCGTAGCCCGTACGGTCGTACACGTTCTCCATATCCCGCACCCATGGCCCAGGCGAAGACCAGTTCCAAGAAAAGCAAACGTATCGACTTCGGTTCCAGCCCCCTGTCGATCGACTATCCCGACTTCCTCGACATCCAGCTGAAGAGCTTCGAGGACTTCTTCCAGATCGACACCCTGCCCGAACACCGCGAAAGCGAAGGCCTTTTCAAGGTGTTCAGCGAGAACTTCCCGATCACCGACACCCGCAACCAGTTCGTCCTGGAGTTCCTGGACTATTTCATCGATCCACCACGGTACAGCATCGATGAGTGCATCGAGCGTGGGTTGACCTACAGTGTGCCCCTGAAGGCCAAATTGAAATTGTACTGCACCGATCCGGAGCATGAGGACTTCGAAACGATCGTGCAGGATGTGTACCTGGGGCAGATCCCCTACATGACCCCCAAGGGCTCGTTCGTGGTGAACGGGGCCGAGCGGGTGGTCGTGAGCCAGTTGCACCGTTCGCCCGGCGTGTTCTTCGGCCAGAGCCGCCACGCCAACGGCACCAAATTGTACAGCGCCCGTGTGATCCCGTTCAAGGGTTCGTGGATCGAATTCGCCACGGACATCAACGGGGTGATGTACGCGTACATCGACCGGAAGAAGAAGCTGCCGGTGACCACGCTGCTGCGCGCCATCGGATACGAGAGTGACAAACAGATCCTGGAGATCTTCGGCCTGGCCGACGAGATCAAGGTGACCAAGGCCAACCTGAAGGAGGCCGTGGGCCGCAAGCTCGCCGCCCGTGTGCTCAAGAGCTGGGTGGAGGATTTCGTGGATGAGGACACCGGTGAGGTGGTCTCCATCGAGCGGAACGAGGTGATGATCGACCGCGAGACCGTGATCGAGGAGCAGCACGTGGACCAGATCGCCGAGAGCGGTGCGAAGACCGTGATCCTGCATAAGGCAGGGATCAATGCGGCCGATTTCGCCCTGATCTACAACACCCTCCAGAAGGATACCTCGAACAGCGAGAAGGAGGCCGTGGAAGTGATCTACCGCCAGTTGCGCAACGCCGAACCACCCGATCTGGAAACAGCCCGTGGGGTGATCGACAAGCTCTTCTTCAGCGAGCAGCGCTACGACCTCGGGGAGGTGGGCCGCTACCGGATCAACAAGAAGCTCGGCCTGGAAAGCGAGCTCAGCGTGCGCGTACTGACGAAGGAGGACATCATCTTCATCATCAAGTACCTGATCGAGCTGGTGAACGTGAAGGCCGATGTGGACGACATCGACCACCTGAGCAACCGTCGTGTACGCACGGTGGGTGAGCAGTTGCACGCTCAGTTCGGCGTGGGCCTGGCCCGCATGGCCCGCACCATCCGCGAGCGGATGAACGTGCGCGACAACGAGGTGTTCACACCCACCGACCTGATCAATGCCAAGACCCTGAGCTCGGTGATCAATTCGTTCTTCGGAACGAACCAGTTGAGCCAGTTCATGGACCAGACCAACCCGTTGAGCGAGATCACCCACAAGCGCCGGATGTCGGCCCTTGGACCCGGTGGCCTTAGCCGCGAGCGTGCGGGTTTCGAGGTGCGTGACGTACACTACACGCACTACGGCCGCCTCTGCACCATTGAGACACCTGAAGGCCCGAACATCGGTCTGATCAGCTCGCTGTGCGTGTATTCCAAGATCAACAACCTCGGTTTCATCGAGACCCCGTACCGTCCGGTGAAGGAAGGCAAGGTGGATGTGAAGGCCGATGTGATCTACCTGAGCGCGGAAGAGGAGGACAATAAGATGATCGCCCAGGCGAACGCCGTGGTGAACGAGAAGGGCGAATTCCAGTCGAACCGCGTGAAAGCCCGCTTGATGGGTGACTTCCCAGTGGTTGAGCCCAAGGAACTGCACCTGATGGACGTGGGACCCAACCAGATCGCCTCCATCGCGGCCTCGTTGATCCCCTTCCTGGAGCACAACGACGCCAACCGTGCGCTGATGGGCTCGAACATGATGCGCCAGGCCGTGCCGCTGCTGCGCCCCGAAGCACCTTTCGTAGGTACCGGCCTGGAGGAGCTCGTGGCCCGCGACAGCCGTGTGCTGCTCACCGCAGAAGGTGAGGGTGTGGTGAAATACGTGGACAGCGACAAGATCATCATCGACTACAAGCGGAGCGAGGAGGAGCGCACCGTGAGCTTCGATGGGGATGAGAAGGAATACAAGCTCACCAAGTTCCTGAAGACCAACCAGAGCACCTGCATGAACCTGCGCCCTGTGGTGCGCAAGGGGGAGAAGGTCTCTGCCGGCCATGTGCTGTGCGAAGGCTACGGCACCCAGGATGGCGAACTCGCCATCGGCCGCAACCTCCAGGTGGCCTTCATGCCTTGGAAGGGTTACAACTTCGAGGATGCCATCGTGATCAGCGAGCGTGTGGCCTCGGAGGACATCTTCACCTCCATCCACATCGATGAGTACATCATGGAGGTGCGCGATACCAAGCGCGGCCTGGAGGAGCTGACCGCCGATATCCCGAACGTGAGCGAGGAGGCCACCAAGGACCTCGACGAGCACGGCCTTATCCGCATCGGTGCCGAGATCAAGGAAGGCGACATCCTCATCGGCAAGATCACCCCGAAAGGGGAGACCGACCCCAGCCCCGAGGAGAAACTGCTGCGCGCCATCTTCGGCGATAAGGCCGGCGATGTGAAGGACGCCAGCATGAAGGCCCCCCCCAGCACCAAGGGTGTGGTGATCGACAAGAAGCTCTTCAGCCGTGCGGTGAAGGACAAGAAGACCAAGGGCAACGAGAAAGGCGTACTGGAGCAGATCGACAAGGAGCAGGATAAGGAGCTGGGTGCGCTGAAGAACCTCCTGATCGAGAAGTTGATGAAGCTCGTGGATGGCCAGGCCAGCAACGGGGTGTTCAACAAGTACAAGGAGGAGCAGATCAAGAAGGGGGTGAAGTTCAGTGCCAAGGTGCTCCAGGCCATCGACTTCATCACCGTGGACCCCACCGAATGGACCGCGGAGAAGCGGACGAACGAACTGGTGCGCGAACTCATCCACAACTACAACATCCGCCACAGCGATGTGAGCGGTGCGTACAAGCGGAAGAAGTTCCAAGTGAGCATCGGCGATGAGCTGCCCACGGGGATCGTGAAGCTGGCCAAGGTGTATGTGGCCGCCAAGCGTAAGCTCACGGTGGGCGACAAGATGGCCGGCCGCCACGGGAACAAGGGTATCGTGGCCAAGATCGTGCGCGATGCCGACATGCCCTTCCTCGAGGATGGCACCCCGGTGGACATCGTCCTGAACCCACTGGGCGTACCGAGCCGGATGAACCTGGGCCAGATCTACGAGACCGTTCTGGGCTGGGCCGGCAAGAAGCTGGGCCGCAAGTACGCCACGCCGATCTTCGACGGGGCCACGCACGACCAGATCAATGCCGAGACCGATGAGGCCGGTGTACCCCGCAACGGGAAGACCTACCTCTACGACGGTGGTACAGGTGTGCGCTTCGACCAGCCGGCCACGGTGGGCGTGATCTACATGATCAAGCTGGCCCACATGGTGGATGATAAGATGCACGCACGGTCCATCGGACCCTACAGCCTGATCACGCAGCAGCCGCTGGGTGGTAAGGCTCAGTTCGGCGGTCAGCGCTTCGGTGAGATGGAAGTGTGGGCATTGGAGGCCTTCGGTGCCGCCAATATCCTGCAGGAGATCCTCACCGTGAAGAGCGATGACGTGATGGGCCGCGCCAAGGCATACGAGGCCATCGTGAAGGGTGAACCCCTGCCAACTCCGGGTATCCCGGAATCCTTCAACGTGCTGCTCCACGAACTGCGTGGCCTGGCACTGAATGTCTCCCTCGAGTGATCGAACCGGAGCGCAACTGAACGTCGAACGTTAGCAAGCAACGAGAGCACATGAAGAAGGAAGTGAAGCTGAACAGCAACTTCAACAAGATCGTCATCAGCCTGGCCAGCCCCGAGCAGATCCTCGAGCGCAGCCACGGTGAGGTGATCAAGCCGGAGACGATCAACTACCGGACCTACAAGCCGGAGCGTGATGGCCTCTTCTGCGAGCGCATCTTCGGTCCGGTGAAGGACTTCGAATGCCACTGCGGCAAGTACAAGCGGATCCGCTACAAGGGGATCGTGTGCGACCGCTGCGGTGTGGAGGTGACCGAGAAGAAGGTGCGTCGCGAACGCATGGGCCACATCCAGTTGGTGGTGCCCGTGGCACACATCTGGTATTTCCGCAGCCTGCCCAACAAGATCGGCTACCTGCTGGGCCTGCCCACCAAGAAGCTCGACCAGATCATCTACTACGAGCGCTATGTGGTGATCCAGCCCGGCACGGCGATGAACAAGGAGGGCAACGCGGTGCAATACCTCGATTTCCTTACCGAGGAAGAGTACCTGGACATCCTGGAGACCCTGGGCAAGGACAACCAGTACCTGGACGACAGCGACCCCAACAAGTTCGTGGCCAAGATGGGTGCCGATGCCCTGCACGACCTGCTGAAGCGCCTGGACCTGGACAGCCTGAGCTACGACCTGCGCCACAAGGCGAACACCGAGACCAGCCAGCAGCGGAAGAACGAGGCGCTGAAGCGACTGAACGTGGTGGAGGCCTTCCGCGACGCGATCAGCCGCCGCTCCAATAACCCGGAGTGGATGATCGTGAAGGTGGTGCCGGTGATCCCGCCCGAACTGCGCCCGCTTGTGCCATTGGATGGCGGCCGCTTCGCGACGAGCGATCTGAACGACCTGTACCGCCGTGTCATCATCCGCAACAACCGCCTGAAGCGCCTGATGGAGATCAAGGCACCCGAGGTGATCCTGCGCAACGAGAAGCGCATGCTACAGGAGGCCGTGGACAGCCTCTTCGACAACAGCCGCAAGAGCAGCGCCGTGAAGAGCGAGAGCAACCGCCCGCTGAAGTCCCTGAGCGATTCGCTCAAGGGCAAGCAGGGCCGCTTCCGCCAGAACCTGCTCGGTAAGCGCGTGGACTACAGCGCCCGTTCGGTGATCGTGGTAGGTCCGGAAATGAAGTTGCATGAGTGCGGTCTGCCCAAGGACATGGCCGCCGAACTCTTCAAACCGTTCATCATCCGCAAGCTCATCGAGCGGGGGATCGTGAAGACCGTGAAGAGCGCGAAGAAGATCGTGGACAAGAAGGAGCCCGTGGTGTGGGACATCCTGGAGAACGTGCTGAAGGGCCACCCGGTGCTGCTGAACCGTGCACCGACCCTGCACCGCCTCGGCATCCAGGCCTTCCAGCCCAAGCTGATCGAGGGCAAGGCCATCCAACTGCACCCGCTCGTATGTACCGCGTTCAACGCCGACTTCGACGGTGACCAGATGGCCGTACACGTACCGCTCGGTAACGCTGCCATCCTGGAGGCACAACTGCTCATGCTGGCCAGTCACAACATCCTGAACCCGGCCAACGGCGCGCCCATCGCGGTACCGAGCCAGGACATGGTGCTCGGGCTGTATTACATCACCAAAGGGCGTAAGACCGACAAGGAGCGCACCATGAAGGGCGAAGGCCGTGCCTTCTACAGCCCGGAAGAGGTGATCATCGCCTACAACGAGGGACAACTGGACCTGCACACCTGGATCAAACTGCGTTGGGTGGGTGCGGATGGCAAGTCCCAGATGATCGAGACCACCTGCGGACGGACCCTGTTCAATGAAGTGGTGCCCAAGGAGGTAGGCTTCATCAACGAGGTGCTCACCAAGAAGGCGCTGCGCGATATCATCGGTCTGGTGACCAAGGTGACCGGAACGGCACGTGCCGCACAGTTCCTGGACGATATCAAGGACCTGGGCTTCATGAGCGCCTTCCATGGCGGCTTGAGCTTCAACCTGGATGATGTGGTGATCCCCGCCGAGAAGGACAAGCTGGTGAAGGCCGCACAGTCCGAGGTGGATGAGGTGACCGGCAACTACAACATGGGCCTGATCACCAACAACGAACGCTACAACCAGACGATCGACATCTGGACCCACACCAACAGCAAGGTGACCTTCACCCTGATGGAGCGGATCAAGAGCGATCGCCAGGGCTTCAACTCCATCTACATGATGATGGACTCCGGTGCCCGGGGTTCCAAGGAGCAGATCCGTCAGCTCAGCGGTATGCGGGGTCTGATGGCCAAGCCGCAGAAGAGTGGTGGTGGCGGCGGTCAGGACATCATCGAGAACCCCATTCTCTCGAACTTCAAGGAGGGCCTGTCCATCCTCGAGTACTTCATCTCCACCCACGGTGCCCGTAAGGGTCTGGCGGATACCGCGCTGAAGACCGCCGATGCCGGTTACCTCACCCGTCGATTGGTGGATGTGGCACAGGACGTGGTGATCACCAACGAGGACTGCGGTACCCTGCGGGGTCTGGTGGCCACGGCCTTGAAGAAGAACGAGGAGGAGGTGGAGAGCCTATACGATCGCGTGTTGGGCCGTTGTGCCGTGCATGACGTGTTCCATCCGCAAACGGGCCTGCTGCTCGTACGTGGTGGTGACCAGATCACCGAGGATGTTGCGAAGGCGATCGCGGACAGCCCCATTGAGGAAGTGGAGATCCGCAGTGTGCTCACCTGCGAGCAGAAGCAAGGGGTGTGCGGCAAGTGCTACGGCCGGAACCTGGCTACCGGACGCATGGTGCAGCGGGGTGAAGCGGTCGGTGTGATCGCTGCGCAATCCATCGGGGAACCGGGTACCCAGCTTACCCTCCGGACCTTCCACGTGGGTGGTGTGGCCGGAAAGATCACCGAAGAGAGCGCGATCCAAGCGAAGTACGACGGTATCCTGGAGATCGACGAACTGCGCACCGTGGCCAAGAAGGACCGCAAAGGCGAGAACGCTGAAGTGGTCATCAGCCGCAGTACCGAGATGCGGATCGTGGACGCCAACACGGGCATCGTGCTCACCACGAGCAACATCCCGTACGGGGCCATGATCTACAACAAGGGTGGCAAGGCGGTCAAGAAGAACGACCTGATCTGCACCTGGGACCCGTACAACGCGGTGATCATCTCGGAACTCGCCGGTAAGGTGGAGTTCGAGAGCATCGAGGAGAATGCGACCTACCGGGAGGAGATCGACGAGCAGACCGGTTTTGCCGAGAAGGTGATCGTGGAGAGCCGGGATAAGCGCAAGAACCCGACCATCAAGATCATGGACCCCAAAGGCAAGGAGGAGCTGAAGAGCTACAGCCTGCCCGTGGGCGCCCACATCATCGTGGAGGATGGCAAGAAGATCGAGGCCGGCGATGTGCTGGTGAAGATCCCTCGCAGCTCCGGTAAGGGTGGTGACATCACCGGTGGTCTGCCACGGGTGACCGAACTGTTCGAGGCTCGGAACCCCAGCAACCCGGCCGTGGTGAGCGAGATCGACGGGATCATCTCCTATGGCAAGATCAAGCGTGGTAACCGCGAGATCATCGTGGAAAGCCGGACCGGCGAGAAGAAGAACTACCTCGTACCCCTGAGCAAGCACATCCTGGTGCAGGAGAACGACTTCGTGAAGGCCGGTGCCCCGCTCAGTGATGGTTCCATCAGCCCGGGCGATATCCTGGACATCCAGGGGCCGACCCGTGTGCAGGAGTACCTGGTGGATGAGGTGCAGGAGGTGTACCGCATGCAGGGCGTGAAGATCAACGACAAGCACTTCGAGGTGATCGTGCGCCAGATGATGCGCAAGGTGGAGATCGAGGATCCGGGCGATACCCGTTTCCTGGAGAAACAGAGCGTGAACAAGACCGAATTCATGGAGGAGAACGATGCCGTCTACGACAAGATGGTCGTGGAGAACGCCGGCGACAGCACCACCATGAAGGAGGGCCAGATCGTGACCATGCGCAAGCTGCGTGATGAGAACAGCGCCCTGAAGCGTAAGGATGCCAGCCTGGTTGAAGCCCGTCCGGCCAAACCGGCCACTGCACGCATCATGCTACAGGGGATCACGCGCGCATCGCTACAGACCGATAGCTTCATCAGCGCCGCTTCCTTCCAGGAGACCACGAAGGTGTTGAACGAAGCTGCTGTGAATGCCAAGGAAGACCACTTGCTCGGCCTGAAGGAGAACGTGATCGTGGGTCACTTGATCCCCGCCGGTACCGGAGCTCGTGTCTACCAGACCGCCATCGTGGCGAATAAGGAGGAATACGCACGACTCCAGGTCGAGAACGTTTCCACCGAGGAAATGAACGAACGATCATGAGTTACGAGTGAATGATAACGAGTGGCGAGGGCTCCTTCCAGGAGCCACTCGCCACTCGCTACTTGATACGCTGCACTTACACCCAGGATCATGGCAGACCAGAGCGACCAGAACCGGCCCAATCAGCTGAACATCGAGATCAGCGAGGAGGTGGCCGATGGCATTTACAGCAACCTGGCGATCATCACGCACAGCAATTCGGAGTTCGTCGTGGACTTCGTGCGCGTGATGCCGGGTGTGCCCAAGGCGAAGGTGCGTTCGCGCATCCTGCTCACGCCCCAGCATGCCAAACGCCTCATGCGTGCCCTTGTGGACAACGTGCAGAAGTTCGAGCAGGTGCATGGGCCCATCCGCGAGAGCGAAATGCCTGAAGTGCCCATGAACTTCGGCGGCCCCACGGCGCAGGCCTGAACGATCCCTGATCATTGCGAAAGCCCCTTGGAAAAGGGGCTTTCGTCATTCATACAGGCTGTTCGCCGGGCCGAACCCAGCCCCTGACCGTTCAAAGCCGCATGTTGCGCAACCGGTCGATCACGCCCTCATCCGCGCACAGGCGCTTCAACTCCTTCGCGATGTGTTTCTCGTACCCTTCCGTGGCATAACCATGCGTGATCAAGTGAAGGTCCAGCAATAGACCATCCACCAGTCCCCATAACTCCTCATCGGGTCGCTTGCCCCAGGGGAGCTTATCGTAGTCGCCCTTCACGGCCTCGTAGGTGTCCAGGAGATCCTGTGTGATCATTGGGGCTGATCCGGACTTCCACCTTGACACACAGTACGACACTCCGAACGATCCAATTCATTCAACCTTGGCGCGATCCTGGCGGCCTTTACGGCTTGGCGTTGGGTGTATTCCTTCATTCCAGGGCCTTCTGGTTGAACAGGATGTAGCCGAAGTTCAGGCTCCAGGCCCAGGGCTCGCGGAGGCCGTCCAGATAACTGAGGTTGAACCACACAGGCCCCAACGGACTCTGGTAGATGAGCGAGCCCGACCCGATGTAGTACCGCTCCTTGAAGGCGGCTCCCAGCCTGGTCTGGTTGGTCTCGTCACGCACGAAGGGTTCGTACGGCTGGAACACGTGACCTTCGAGCCGCAGGTCGAATTTATTGCGGGCCACGGCGACGATCGTGCGCACCCCACCGGCCAGGTATTTCGGTGCCCTGAAACGCTCGTTGAAGTAGGTCCTGCTTTCGGGGGTTGGTTGGAAGGCCGGGGCGCGGATCACACTGGCGGTATAGTTCTGGAAGGAGGGCATGGTGCTGTACACCCCCTCGGCCAGGAACCCGAATTTGAAGATCCCTCGCGAGAAGAAATATTTGTCCAGGGTGATCTTCGCCATCGCCCAGTCATGCCGATCATGATGGATGAGGTCGCCCTCTGAGGTCGATCCGGGTTCGGTGCGTTCTTCGCCTACCACATACCGGATGGAGGCCATCAGCAGTTCCCCAGTGTTCGGATGTTGTTTCCGGTTCATCGAATTACGCTCGACCAGGAGTCCGGTGGTCAGGTGGTGGAAATAGGTAGCGTCCGTGGTGTCGAAGGCCGTGAAATCCATGCCCTGGTAATAACGGTCCAAGGTTTCGCCTACCCGCAGGTCGTACCGGAGCAATCCTTTGTTGCCCAGCCCCATGCCGGCATTCAATCCGCCATAGGCTTCGCGGACCACGATGTAGGAGGGTTTCACTTCATCGAAGAAGGTGCTGAAACTCCGGAAGTGGTCCCAGCGATGCAGGTTGAAGGTGGGTTCGAGGTAGATCGGTGCCCGGGTGCTCAGGTAGGCCCGGAATGAAACCTGCCCGGCCGAATAGAATTTGCCGAAGTACGAAGAGGCCTCCAAGTGGGCGGAGCTGCGACCGAACAGATGGTATCGGAGCGCCACCATCCCGGTGTTGACAGGACGGGAGGAGAACATGCCGCCGAAACGCACTTGGAGATTCTTCTCCCGGCGCACGTACAGGTCCAGGTCGAATTGTTGGCGCTCGGTGTGATAGGTGGCCTTCGGGTACAGGTTGGCGATGTTGTTGTCGGCCACAAGCCGGAAATAGCTCGGCTTCAAGGTGAATGGGGTCAGCGGGCCATGCCGGCGGTCGATACTGCGTTCCACGAAGCGGGTCTGGGGCCGGTCCAGGCCATGGATGCGTACCTGGCCGAAGACCATCGGGGGCATACGGCTTCGAAAGGCCAGGCGCTTGGTGGCCAGATCCCCTGGTGCGACACGCCGGTGCACCTGTGCCAGGATCTCGGGCATACGGGCCATGGCCGCAGCGTGGCCGGCGGCGATGGCCGCACCCGGGTCGGTGAAATCGAAGAGTGAAAGGGTGGTGCGCGGCTCCACGATGATCCCATTCGCGCACTGGATCTCATACGCGGTGCGTTCCTGCATCATCGCCCGCAGTTGCCCGATCAGGTCGTCCTCGTTCGGGGGTGGACTGTTGTCCGCCACGTTGCTTCCGATGATGAGGTCGGGCATGAAATCGTCGTACATCACATCGCTCGGGAAGTTATTGTATAAGCCACCATCCATCATCAGGTGCCCATCCACCCGGATCGGTTTGAAGTAGAACGGGTAGCTCATACTGGCACGGATCGCTTGGGCCAGATCCCCGGTACGGAAGGTCACCGCCTTCTGGTCGGTGATGTCCGAGGCTACACAACGGAACGGGACGAAGAGGCTGTCCAGATCGTAACCGGCGGCGGCGGATACAGGCCCCATGCTGACCATCTGTTCGAAGTCGATCAGGGCCGGTTCGCGCAGATTGGTCGGGAGGGAGTATTGTAGAAGGGTGTCCAGGTCCAGCCGTAGGCTGATGAGCGAGGCATCCGGTGCGTCCTGTTTGAAGAAGTACTGGTACTGCGGTTCGATCCCTCCCGCCGCCATGGTCTGGAAGAGCTCGGTGTGGAACAGCGAGTCGATCTGGGCGGGTGAATACCCGGCCGCGTACAAACCACCTACCAACGCCCCCATGCTGCTCCCCGTGATGTAGTCGATCGGGATGCCGTTCTCCTCCAACGCTTTCATCACCCCGATGTGGGTGAGTCCCGTTGCACCACCGCCGCTCAGCACCAACCCCACACGCTGGCCCTGCACTACGCCGAGGCAGCAACAGAGGATCAGGGTGAGGATCGAACGCATACGCGTAACGTACAGAGGACAAAAGTAGCCGTGGTGCGAACGCTGGGCCGCCGCTTGAACGATGTATTCACCGCTGAATAATGCGGTCGTTGTCCGGTTGTGGTAGGCCTTGAGTCCTCAGGGATCCAATGACCTCAACAGTGCCCGGAAGTGATCCGGAGCCTGGAGAGACCGACTTCCATACCAGCTGAAGTACTCGCCGTCAACCAGACGCACCGGGGTACCTGGGCGGATCATGTTGAAGTCCGGGATGTGTTTTGCCGTGAAGGGGTACGGCTCCGAGGATAGCAGGATGACGTCCGGGTCCGCTGCGGCCAGCGCATGTGGCATGATAGCGGCATATCGTTCCGTGCGATCCTCGAATGCATTCACCAAGCCGCAGCGCCGCATCATGTCCGCGATGTAGGTGTCGCCACCGACCACCATCAACGGATCCTGCCAGATGAAGTAGGCGGCCGTACGAGTTGGGACCAACGGTGCCAGTGTCCGGAACGACCGCCGGATCGGATCGGTGATCTCCCCGGCTTGGTCAACCGTGCCGGTGATCATCCCGATGCGATGGATCATGTCCAAGGCGCTTTCCAAGTGCCGTACATCACTCATCCACACCGGGAACTCCGCGGCCAATGCATCGATGTCCGCACGTTCGTTCTCCTCCTTGTTCCCGATGATGAGATCGGGCTTCAGGGCGCGCACCATCTCGAGGTCCACGTTCTTGGTGCCGCCAACCCGTGGTTTGGTCCGGAACCACGCTTCGGGGTGTACGCAGAACTTGGTGATGCCAACGACACGGTCGCCAAGTCCGAGATCAAAGAGCAGCTCGGTCTGGGAGGGGACGAGGGAAATGATGCGTTGAGGATGCACCGGGGCATCAACCTTACGGCCCATCTGGTCAAGGAGTGGTCCCATGTGTTCAGCTCACGGTAACTTATCAATGCGGAGGAATTCTTCCCAATACCGATCCTTGTCCATATCCGACCAGTGGATCCGGTAGTACCGAGCCTGGTAGGTTTGGATCTGGCAGACCACCACAAGCAGAAGTGCGATCGAAATGAAGATCCGCTTGGGAACGCCGCGAAGCGCGTGCAGGGCAAGTCCGAACAGCAGTGCGAAAAGAGGTAGGTACTCAACGTAAACGCGAGACCCGAAACTGCCGCCATACCACCAATTCCACCAGGATGAAAGCACGTAGGTGAGCAATAGGAAGAAGCCGATCCATGCCAGTGCCGCTCCCCGTGAACGCTGCCAGAGAGGCCACAGTCCGGCAAGTGCGAGCAAGGTGATCGGTGTGTACACGAATAGTCCTTTCCGGTAGCTCCAAAGCATGTCCATCAGATGCGGGTCGGTCCAGTTGAAGCCTTCCTCGCCGTAGCTGTACACGAACCAGCTCCCTGTAGCTGCGCGATAGTAGCCGAGCTGCAGACCAAGGATGAACAGCAGCACCACGGCTCCAACGACAAGCTGTGATGTTGAGCGACAGGCTATGCGCAACCCCAGCTTGGCTTGTTCAGGCGTGTCAAAAACGATGGGTAGCGCCAATAGGACAAGGCCGTTGACAGGCCGTACCAGGATGATGAGGCCGAGCAGACCCAAGAGCCAGGGTAGCCTCTCCGCCCGTGGTTCCAGTGCGTACCGGCGGCCAACGAGGAGAATGCAGCAACATAGACCGAAGCTGTAGGCGTGCGACATGCCTGGTGCTACCACGATGTAGTAGAAGAGGTTGGTTCCGAAGACGAAACAGAACAAGGTGAACGCGATGGTGCTATCCGCTATGCCGTAGGTGGATAGGGTTCGGCCCAGGCACCAACATCCGATGAGCACCCATGCTATGGCAGAAAGGTTCACCGCGACCACATAGGGCTTGGACCAGCCATCGGCTTGGGCGCCGGTGGCCAGCGCGTACCCATGCGCCGCCAGGAACAGGGGGGCTTCCAGCAACGCGGTACCGAGGAAGTACTTGTTGATGTACTTGCCGTCCACCTGAGCGCGATAGTCGTAGATGCGATCAGGATCGGTGGCATGGATCCGCTCGGTCGCTTCAAAGGATCCGAAATTGGGGTCGTGCTCAAGGAGCAATGCGGGCAAGTAGGCATGGTAGCCCCTGGCATCAACCTGTAGGACCGTGCGCCAATGATCCGCGCCCCAGTTGATGTTGGAGCTGCTGACCAACAGAATGCCGAGGATGGTGAAGAGCGACCAGCGTACGCACCGCATGGATCCCAAGGTAAGAGCCGGTTCCGGAGCAGTTCACGCAGCGATGGCCGGGAAACAGAGTTTTTGGGCTCCGAGGTCTACTTCAACTTCCCGATGATGTCCTGCTTGGTGATGATGCCGTATCCGTTCATCTGCTCCACGAGGACGGCAGGACTACCGTTGCCCAATTTCTTGGCAACCTCTTCCAACGTGGCATCCACCTGCAGCACAGGCAGCGCAGGACCCATGACCACGCGGGCGGCCTGGGTACGTACGTCCGCATCTTCCAGGATGGCATCGAAGAGGCGTGCATCGGTGATGGTGCCCACGGGTTTTCCACCTTCGAACACCGGTAGCTGGTCGATGTTGTGCTTGCGCATCTTATCGATGGCGTTCAACACGGGTTCGTCCGCTTCCACGCTGAGCAGCTGGAGGTCCTTGCCCTTGAGCAGATCGCCCGCTGTCGGTTTCTCTTCAACGAGGAAACCGCGTTCGCGCATCCAATCGTCGTTGAACATCTTGCCTACGTAGCGCGTGCCGTGGTCGTGGAAGATCACCACCACGGTCTCTCCTTTCTTGAAGTTGTTCTTCAGTTGAAGCAAACCTGCGATGGCGGCACCAGCGCTGTTGCCCACGAAGATGCCCTCGTCCTTCACGATCTTGCGCGTGAAGATGGCGGCGTCGCGATCGGTCACCTTCTCGAAGTGGTCGATCAGGCTCAGGTCCACGTTCTCCGGTACGAAATCCTCGCCGATGCCTTCGGTGATGTACGGATAGATCTCGTTCTTGTCGAAGATCCCCGTTTCCTTCAGCTTCTTGAACACCGACCCGTACGTGTCGATGCCCCAGACCTTGAGCTTGGGGTTCTTTTCCTTGAGGAAACGTGCCGTGCCACAGATGGTTCCGCCGGTGCCTACGCCCACCAAAAGATGGTCCACTTTGCCTCCGGTCTGCTCCCAGATCTCGGGTCCGGTGCTTTCGTAGTGTGCCTGGGCGTTACTGGGATTGTCGTACTGGTTGGCCTTCCAGCTGTTGGGCGTCTCCTTCACCAGGCGAGAGGACACTGAGTAGTAGGATCGAGGATCCTCGGGGTCCACGTTGGTGGGGCACACGATCACCTCCGCCCCGAAGGCGCGCAGGATGTCCACCTTTTCCCGGCTCTGTTTGTCCGTGGTGGTGAAGATGCACTTGTAGCCTTTGATGATCGCTGCGATCGCCAGGCCCATGCCCGTGTTGCCGCTGGTCCCTTCAATGATGGTGCCGCCGGGTTTGAGCAGACCGGCCTTTTCCGCGTCCTCCACCATCTTGATGGCCATGCGGTCCTTGATGCTGTTGCCGGGGTTGAAGGTCTCCACCTTGGCCAGCACGGTGGCGGCAACCTCCTGGGTGATCTTGTTGAGACGGACCATGGGCGTGTTGCCGATGGTGGTGAGGATGTTGTCGTGGATCCGCATGGACCGCGAAGTTAGGCGGGCGCCGTGGAAGGGGCCATCATGCGAAACGGATCGCACGCGCCGGGGCGATGCGGGCCACCAACAGGCTCGGTAGGGTCAAGGCGAGCACGCACACTGCGAGGGTGCCCAGGTTCAGGAGTACCACCGGAAGCACATCGAGGTCCACCGGTACGGCATCCACGTAATAACTCTCCACGGGTAGGGTAATGATCCCGAATTGCTGCTGTGCCATGCAGATCACCACGCCCAGCATATCGCCCAGGATGATCCCCGCGCCCAGGATGTAGGCAGCATCGATCAGGAAGATCCGGCGGATCGTGCCGGTCGACGTGCCCAATGCTTTCAACACACCGATCATCGGAGTGCGCTCCAGGATGATGATGAGCAGGGCCGAGGTCATGTTGATGATCGCTACGATGACCATGAGCACGATGATCACCACCACGTTGGTATCCAGCAACGCCAACCATGCGAAGATCTCGGGGAACCGTTGTTTCACGCTTATCGAACGAAGGCGGTTGTCCAGGTGGTCCCGGTAGATCAGGTCGTCCAGCCGCCCAAGGTCTTCGAAGCGGTCCAGGATCACCTCGAACCCACCGCAATAGTCCGCGTTGCTGCCACCGCTGCCCCCACGTGCTCTGACCTTCACACGCGGCACGGCCCGTTCTCCGCCCATTCCGATCACTGCCTCCATTGGCGCCAGATCCACCCAAGCGGTGTCCGGTATCGTGCCTTCGGCATCCTTCACCACCAACGTGATCCGTTCACGGAAGGGGATCCAATGCGGTCCTCTACCGGAGATCCCCAGGTCAGGCCATTCATACGAATAGACCCGGTCTCCTCCGAATGCCAAGGCCTCCACCTTGACCCGTCCGCGGTCCAAGGTGTCCGATACAAGCACTTCGGCCTTCAAGCCCCATTGCGCGAACCGCTGAAGGTGGGCGATGTCCACATACACCAGCTGGTGGTCCAGGCTTTCGACCCCCGTTTCATAGAGGCCCGAGACCCTGAATTTCCGCGGCCGGACATCATCGTTGTCCTTGATCAAGTATACCGTGATGGTATCCGTGACCCCGATCCGGAGCCGGTTGGCCAGGTAGGTGGAAAGCAAAAGGTCGATCGGGCGGGTGCTATCACCGATGGCGGGTACCACGCCTCCCTTCAGGTGCTTCTGAAGGAATTCCCAATCGTGGTCATGACCCACACCTTTCAGCACCACGCCTTGGATTTCCTGCTCCGTCTCGATGATCCCGGGTCGGGTGGCGAAGACCTGGATGTGCTTCACACCGTTCACCGTGTCCAGGCTCGGATAGAACGGCTGGGCGATCAGCACGCGTGGTGTCTCCTTCATGTCGGTCTGGCCGATCGAGAGGATCTGCAGGTGACCACCGGCGCCGGTTACCTTCGAGCGCACTTCCCGTTGGAAACCGGAGGTGATGCCCACCGTGATGACCATGACCGCCATGCCGATGATGATCCCCAGCACCGCGATCCCGACGATGGGTCGTGAGAAGCGATCGGCCCGATCCTTGTCCACCAGGATGCGACGAGCGATGAAATGGGCGATGTTCAACGGAAGGGGTGGGCGTTGGGCCGTGGCGAAGATAGGAGCCACCATGGCCGCCATCCTGGTACTTGGCGCCTGCGGTAAGCCGCAGGCGGTGCAGGTGGGTGATGAACCTGTTGCACAGAACCTTGACCTTCATGTGGGCGCGGAACGGACCGCCGAGTACCTGCCGTTGCTCGCCGACCGGCGTGTCGCGGTGGTCACCAACCAGACCGGTAGGATCCGGACGACACATCTGGTCGATTCCCTGCGCAGCTTGAAGGTGAATGTGGTGAAGGTCTTCGCACCAGAGCATGGTTTCCGGGGCGAAGCGGATGCCGGTGAACAGGTGAAGGATGGACGTGATGCTCGCACGGGCCTGCCCTTGGTCTCACTCTACGGATCCAACAAGAAGCCAACGAAGGAGCAGCTTACCGATGTGGACATCCTCCTTTTCGATATCCAGGACGTCGGGGTACGCTTCTACACCTACATCGGCACCCTGCACTATGTGATGGAGGCCGCTGCGGAGAGCAGGTTGCCGGTGGTCGTGCTCGATCGCCCGAACCCCAATGGATTCTATGTGGATGGTCCTGTGCTGGATCCCGCGTACGCATCGTTCGTGGGGATGCACCCGGTCCCCTTGGTACACGGCATGACCGTGGGGGAATTCGCACGCATGATCAACGGCGAAGGTTGGCTGGAAGGTGGGGCGCGGTGCGCGTTGACGGTGATCCCCTGCGTTGGGTACGAGCACCGTACGATCTACGAGTTGCCCATACGGCCATCACCGAACCTGCCCAATGCCTCGGCGGTCCATCTGTATCCTTCATTGGGGCTGTTCGAGGGTACCATCGTGAGTGTTGGTCGTGGTACTCAACAACCTTTTCAGTGCATCGGCTATCCGGGCTCTTCGCTCGGTCGGTTCAAGTTCACCCCACAACCCGTGCCCGGTGCGAAGGATCCACCGTACAAAGGGGTGGAGTGTACGGGCCTTGACCTTGTGGAATACGGTGCCATCCAGGCCAGGCTGGATCGGCACATCAACCTTCAGTGGCTTCTTGGCATGCGGGCCACCGTCCGGTCCGATGCGAAGTTCTTCACCCCATTCTTCGACAAACTCGCTGGAGGGCCGCAACTCAGGGAACAGGTGGACGCCGGCTGGAGCGAAGAGGCCATCCGTGCTACCTGGCTTGATGGTTTGGACCGATACGCACGGGTCAGGGCGAAGTACCTCCTTTATCCTTGATCGCCACCGATCATGGCAAAGAAAGAACCCCGGCGATCGGCCGGGGTCCTCGCATGGATCGTCCTTCGTTGATCACCGCTGGATCACCAACCGTTCGGTGAAGCTCCGGTCGCCTGCGGTGATGTTCACCATGTACACCCCGCTGCGCAGATCGTTGTTCAGCTCCAGGGTGCTGTTCAAACGGCCATCCACGGGTGCGGTGGTGCGTACCATCACGCGCTTGCCGGTCATGTCGTAAATGTCCACGTTCACGATCCGGACATCGGCGCTGACCTGATCGAGGCTCAGGACCAGGTCGGTACCTTGGTTCGGGTTCGGGTACATGGTGAGGCCACCTGTCGGCTCCTGGGCCATGCTGTTCCCGCCTCCATCCATCGGCGGGCAGGGGTTGATGGTGACCTTGCACAGTTTGCCCCAATCGTCGGTATCGGCGCAGGCTTCGGCCTCAGTGGTCCCTGCGGGCCCGAAGCACCAGGTGGCTCCACCGTCCAGGCTCACACGCACGTCCACGTCGTAGGTCTTGGTGCATTGCAGGGAAGGCCCGCTGGTCCAGTTGAGCACCATACGTGGGCTCGTTTGCGGGGGGCGTACGATGCAGATGCTCTCTGCGGCGATACGGAAGCGGAACTGGTAGCGCACCATGTTGCTGGGCACGGCAGGTAGCGGTTGCGGCGGGTTGGCATAGATGCGGTTGCCAGGATTGCTGGCACCACCGAAATCGCGGAACACGCCGCAGCTGAAGTCGGCCGGGTTCGCGGGGTCGTCCTGCAGTTTGGCGCGCGGGCAGGCAGCCAGGGCGGCATCGATCTTGAATTGGCAGGCCGCGCCGAAGGGCAGGTTGCTGTTGGCCACGCGGCCGCGCACGCGCACGTTCAGCAGCATGTTCGCTGGGATATGCGGGGTGGCCATGCTGTTCACCCAGCCGTTCACCTTGAGGTGGCAGGCACGTGTAGCGCCGGAACCGAAGCCATCACTGGTGGCGTGGCTGCGGAAGCGACGGAAGCTGTAACTGCCGTTGGGGTCGAAGAACCAGAACTCGTAACCGCTGGTGGTGTTGGTCACCCCGTACTGGGCGGTCACCGCGGCATTGGCGTGGCACACGATCATCTTGTTGTTCGCCCAATCCAACTTGTCGCAACTGCTGAACAGGAGTTCATCCGTACCGACCGGCACACAGAAGGCGCCATTGTCCACGCTGGCGGAGAGTGCGCTCACCGAACCGCTGGTGAAGTTGCCCAGGTTGTCGATGATACGCATGCCGTTCACCCCGTCCTCGCGCAGTTGGTAGCCACCCACGATCCCGCCGCTCACGAAGCCATCCCCGCCGGTGTCCAGCACCCGTAGGCGGTAGCACCCTACAGGCAGGCAGCAACCCGGGACGATCGGCGTGGTGATCCCATGCGGGTAGGGGTCGGCAGGGGCACCACCGCTGCAGATCACCAGGTTCGAGTACTGATCAAGGATCTCCCATCCGATCTGTTCGCTGTTCGCGTCGGAGCGCAGTTCGATCACCACATCCTCCGTGCATGCGATGGCCTGGCAGGTGCAGCTGTTGTTCAATTGGCCCAGTGCGAAGCCGGGGCCGGGCTGTGCATCGCAATTGGACCCGACCAGACCAGGCACCGTGGGGCAGTCGTCCAGGTTGTTGGCCACACCGCAGGCCACCGGGCTGCCGGCACCGAAGCCGTCACCATCCACATCGGCGTACTGCAATTCGGAGTCGTTGCAATCGGTGTTGTCGGCCACACCACAGGCTACCGCCGCGCCAGCACCGAAACCGTCCCCATCATTGTCCGCGTACAGGAGCTGGCTGTCATCACAGTCGCTACCGTCCGCGATCCCACAGGGTGCATTGGCCGCTGCTCCGAAACCATCGCCATCGGCATCGGCGTGGAGGATCTGTGTGTCGTCGCAATCCAAGTTGTTCGCCACGCCGCAGGCGATGGGAGATCCGGTACCGAAGCCGTCACCATCCGCATCCACGTAAAGGAGCTGGGTGTCGTCGCAGTCGCTGTTGTCGGCGATGTATCCGCCCGGTGCCACACAGGCCATCACCATATCCCCGGGATCACCGAAGCCGTCCCCATCATCATCGGCATACCAAGGGGTCGCCGCGTTCTCGGTCACGGTCACCGTGGCGGTGGCATCGGCGCAGGGTGCTGCGCTCACCGTGTAGGTGTACACACCGGGATCCATCGTAGTGGGATCGTACATGTTCAGGTTCACTGGATCAGGCCCACTCCATGCACCACCGGCATCCGGTGTTCCTCCAAGGGCGTCGAACAGGCTGGCCGATGGATCGTTGCTACAGATCGTGAGGGTGCCATCGGTCCCTGCGTCAGGTGGCGGAACGGCTGTCACCAGGCCGGTATTCGCCGTCGCTGTGCATCCGTTGCCGGCAGTGACCAGCAAGTTGAATGTCCGGTCGGCTGGGACAGGGACCCCCGTCGGGCTTTGTGACCCGGAGGTGTACCCAGAAGGTGTTGATGTCCATGCCCAGGTCAAGGCTGCCGGGGTTCCCGTCACGGCCACATTGTCGATGGCCCACCACCAGTCCCAGGTGGCATTGTACCGGAATCGGATGAAGAGCAACGATTGACCGGCATAGGCGTTCAGGTTGACCGTTGCTTGCACAAAGCCGTTGTAAGTGCCTTGCGTACTGGTGAACACTTGAACGTTGGTCCAGGTGCTGCCATCGGTGGAAACATCCACGTTGGCGTTCTCCGTGGCGTTGTACTTGTAGTTGTGGTAGTAGCTGAGCGAAAGGGTGCTATAGCCTTGGGCACTGAAACCCGGCGAGATCAATGTGGTGGCCGTGGTGCCGGACCCCTGTGCGTCCGAATTGCTCAGTACGAAGGGGCTCGCATCGTTGCTGGAAAAGGTCGGGTCCGGATCAGTTCCGTTGTAGAAGTAGTTGTTCGGCCTCGAGGTCCATGCCGCAGCTGCTGGCGTACCTCCGGTGGAAGTATTCGTAGTTGACCAGCCACCGAGCCCCCCATTGAAGTTCTCGCTGAACACGGTGGTCGGAAGGTTCGTGGCGCCCCCGGTCAGGTTCACGTTACCGCCAGCACAGACCGTGGTCGGCGTACTCGTTGCCGAAACAGCCGTCGGTCCAGGTTTTACGACAACCGTTACCGTCTTGGTGCCTGGGACTGAGCACCCGGTGTTCAAGCCGGTGATCGTGTACGTGGTCGTAGTGGTCGGGTTGGCGGTGACCACCGGTCCGGTGGTGCCGCTCAAACCTGTGGCAGGTGACCAGCTATAGCTGGCCGATGCACCGGACGCGGTAAGGACCACGCTGGAACCGCTGCAGATCGAAGGATTGCCCGGTGTGACCGAGACCGTGGGCCCCGTGCAAGGCGTATATGTCAGGACCACACGCCCATTCGCACCTGATCCTCCATTAGCCGTAAAACAACATGTACGTTCTCCACCACCACCACCACCACCGGGAGCGACTCCGCCATCTCCTGCATCGAACGCACCATTACCACCACCACCACCATTGCCACCACCGGAAGGAGCAACACCGCCCGATTGGCCGGAGCCATCATTCCCGGCCGCAGCCGTACCTGCGGATGAGCCGCCACCGCCACCGGTGTTCGCCGGGGCATTAGCACCATCTCCACCACTGAATTTCACGGTGCCGATCGAGGCGGAAGCCGAACCACCGCTTGCGCCGTTGGTGTTGTTGTTCCCGCAGGAGGAACCTCCCTTGGCCATGACCGTGGTGGCCGTTCCGAACCACGAGTCGTCCCCGGCGGAGGCATCCGTACTTCCAAGACCAACGGTCACCGTGTACGTGTTCCCCTCGATCACTGGGATGGTGCTACGCACATAGGCACCACCACCACCACCACCGCCGCGTCCATTGTTGGTCCGCGTTCCCCCGCGACCACCACCGCCCCAGCACTCCACCGTTACCTGGCTCACGCCCGCTGGTACCAAGAAGGTGCCGGAAGCGTTGTACGTCTGTGTGACCTGGCTCCATGCCGTCGTGAAAAGGCAGAGCATCAGGGCTAAGGCTCCCGAACGAAGCGTTCGGGTCCAATGCCATGCGAACCGGACCTCTGTTGGTCCGGGTTGGTTGGCAAGGCTTTGTTCCGAGAGGTGCATCCTTCCACCCGTGGTCGTTCGAGGTGGTGAGGTGATCGATAGCGGGAAAAGCTGTTTCATGGGAGAATGATTTGGATCCGGGATCGAAGATTCATCGATCAGCGTCGCTGTGTCAACTATTTTCGTCGATAAGTGATCATATTGTTTCGACAAACGCCTGTTCATACCTGCTTGCTTGGTGTGGTATACGTACTTCGTACAGCCTGTTCGCGTGTTTGCTACTGCTTGATTATCAACGAATAAGATATTGAATTTCGACAAAAGTGCATTTCAACTGTTTCGATAGGATCATTCGATTCTTCGGTGGAGTCCTCTTTTTCCTCGATGGACTGGAGGGGGTGGTGTAACCGTCACCCTGCCTGGGCCGTTCAATGGGTCGATGAGATCCCCGATCCTTCTTGCGTTGACCATGACCGTTCAGGTCGCCCTTGCCCAGCAGGTACCGGATGCGTTACCGAGCGACGAACATTTTGTGATGGGCGATCTGGGCGAGGATCCCGCACCGGACTTAAGCGCATACGATCGGATGAACAGGTTCCTGGGCGGGGATTCCATCAGGAAATGTGGCGGCCATCCCTGCATCGGCTGGGTGGAGGATCATCATGCGGATGGCTCCTTGAAACACCGCGGGTTCTATGATGCCGGGCAGTTGACCGTGTACAAGAACTACCGACCCGATGGCGGGCTGGAACGCGAGTTCCGTTCCATTGACGCCGTACGGTGCATCCAACGGACCTACCATACCAATGGCCAGCTCCGTTCCGAAACGAAGTACATCAATGGCCGGTCGGTCCAGTATGAGGATCATTATGTGGACGGTACCCTGCGTTATGCCGAGGAGCGCCACCGTTCAGAACCCTACTTCCTGCGGATGGACCTTTTCGCAGCGGATGGGAAACCGGTGAGCACCCTGCAATTGGTGAACAAGAAACAGGTGGAGTTCGTGCAACGTGAATTCCATCCTGGCGGGGCCTTGCGTTCCGAAGGCCATGCCCGGTACGACCCATCGCGGATGGATACCCAGCGGATAGGGACGTGGACCTATTACGACAAAGCAGGTGCAGTGTTGAAGCTGGAGGATTACCAGGATGGCCGAGTGGCCTCGGTGCGCTGAATCCATTGGACCCCCACTCAACGGAAGAACCCCGCTCCTCGGAGCGGGGTTCTTCCGTTGAATACCGGTGCGATCACTTCTTATCGTCCTTCACCTCCTCGAAGTCCACATCCTTCACTTCCTGATCGCCCGAAGCATCGGCTTGCGCACCACCGGAGGTACCGCTGGCCTGTGCTTCCTGAGCCGCCCTGTACATTTCCTCACTCGCGGCGGAGAACACATTGTTCAGTTCGGCCATGGCGCTTTCCACGCCAGCCAGGTCCTGTGCGCCATGGGCCGTCTTCAGCTTGGCAAGTGCATCCTCGATCGGTTGCTTCTTCTCGGCAGGGATCTTGTCGCCGAACTCCTTCAGCTGCTTCTCGGTCTGGAAAATGAGGCTGTCGGCCTGGTTCAGCTTGTCCACCCGCTCACGTGCGGCGCGGTCGCTGTCGGCGTTGGCCTCGGCCTCCTTCTTCATCTTTTCGATGTCGTCCTTGCTCAGGCCACTGCTGGCCTCGATCCGGATGCTCTGCTCCTTGCCGGTGGCTTTGTCCTTGGCCCCCACGTGCAGGATACCGTTGGCGTCGATGTCGAAGGTCACCTCGATCTGCGGCACACCGCGAGGCGCAGGTGGGATGCCATCCAGGTGGAAGCGACCAATGGTACGGTTGCCCGCGGCCATGGGGCGTTCTCCCTGCAGCACGTGGATCTCTACACTGGGCTGGCTGTCGCTGGCCGTGCTGAAGGTCTCGCTCTTCTTGGTCGGGATCGTGGTATTGGCCTCGATCAACTTGGTCATCACACCGCCCATGGTCTCGATGCCGAGGCTCAGCGGGGTCACATCCAGCAGGAGCACGTCCTTCACCTCGCCGGTCAGTACGCCGCCCTGGATGCTGGCACCGATGGCGACGACCTCATCCGGGTTCACCCCTTTGCTGGGTTCCTTTCCGAAGAATTTCTTCACCGCTTCCTGGATCGCCGGGATGCGGGTGCTGCCACCCACCAGGATCACCTCGTCGATGTCGCTGGTCTTCAGGCCGGCGTTCTTCAGCGCGCTTTCGCAGGGGGCGATGGTGCGCTTGATCAAGCTGTCGGCCAGTTGTTCGAATTTGGCTCGGCTCAGGCTACGCACCAAGTGCTTGGGAATGCCGTTCACCGGCATGATGTACGGCAGGTTGATCTCGCTGCTCGTGGTGGAGCTCAGCTCGATCTTCGCCTTTTCGGCGGCATCCTTCAGACGCTGTAGGGCCATCGGGTCCTTGCGCAGGTCCAGGCCCTCGTCATTCTTGAACTCATCAGCCAGCCAATCGATGATGACCTGGTCGAAGTCGTCGCCACCCAGGTGCGTGTCACCATCGGTGCTCTTCACCTCGAATACGCCATCGCCCAGTTCCAGTACGCTCACGTCGTGGGTACCGCCACCGCAGTCGAACACGACGATCTTCTGGTCCTTGTGTTTCTTGTCCAAGCCATACGCCAGTGCAGCGGCGGTGGGCTCGTTGATGATCCGGCGTACCTTCAGCCCGGCGATCTCCCCGGCTTCCTTGGTGGCCTGGCGCTGGGCATCGTTGAAGTAGGCCGGCACGGTGATCACCGCCTCGGTCACCGTGGTGCCGAGGTAATCCTCCGCGGTCTTCTTCATCTTCTGCAGGATCATGGCGCTGATCTCCTGCGGGGTGTAGTCGCGGTCGCCGATGGCCACGCGGGGCATGCCGTTGCTGCCACGTACCACTTTGTAAGGCACACGGGCGATCTCCTTGGCGTCCTCCTCATAGGTGTTCCCCATGAAACGCTTGATGGAGAAGATGGTGTTCGTCGGGTTGGTGATGGCCTGCCGCTTGGCGGGGTCGCCCACCTTCCGTTCGCCACCTTCAACAAAAGCCACCACACTGGGCGTGGTGCGCTTCCCTTCGCTGTTGGTGATCACCACCGGTTCGCTGCCCTCCATGACGGCTACGCAGCTATTCGTGGTCCCCAGATCGATCCCGATGATCTTGCTCATTCGCTTTGGTGTTCATCGGCCCATACCATTATGGCCGACGCCCGCCCCGGTCAAGCTCCATGCCAGCCGACTCCCAAGGCCATCAGCCTGCCAAGAAAGGTGAAGCCCGCCATGTCGGACGGGCTTCGCATCTGCCATTCCGACAGATCGTCAGGGACAATAATGGGAGCTTGCTTGGTCGCCATCCATCCGCGAGCAGAATTGCAGGTGCCCGGTGATGTTGCCGTCCGCCAGTTCATTCAACGAAGTGGGGCCCAGTCGTTTGCTGAGGATCTCCTTCACGTACCGACTGCCCAGGATCCCATAACCGTTGTTGATGTTGGAATAGGTAGGGCGGTCCTCGATGATCCCGGAAACCGGTTCGGTGAGGGTCAGGTAGGTGTGGAATTCGTTATTGGCCACGGAGAGCACGAAGTCGATACCATAGAAGATGCGACGTTGCACGGTGGCATCGGTCGGGATGGCCGAGGCCACATCCTCGAAAAAGCGTCGGCCGTCGAGGGTGGTGCTCATCGCCTCGCTGGGGCTGGTGCTCCGTTTCACCACCGTGGCCAACCGGCGGGTGAAGGACTTGCGTTCACCTTCCACCCCATTGCGCACCTCGCTGTAGTTGAATCGGTAGTCGATCACATAGCGTTGGCTGTTGCGCCCCGAGGTCCAGTTCAATTCGAACACGCCGTAATCGCCGCTCAGCAGCAGGTTGATCACCTGGCCCGTGCTCTGATCCGCCGACTGGATGGAGAAATCATTGACGATGGAGGTGCTGGCCGATACTTCCTCGCCTTTCACCTTCATCTCCACGGAATAGGTACTGGCCGGGTCGAGGAACAGGTCCACGTAACCGCCCACCTGCTGGATGGAGTCGTGGAAGGTGTGGTCACGGAAGTAATAGAGCCGTTGGGTGGGCCCATAGAAGGTACCGGGTTCCCGGCCGGTGACCAGGGTATCGCGCAAAGGGAAGGTGCCCTGGACCTGGCCGTCGCGCCGCCGTACCACCTGGCGGTATTCGAAGGCATCGTTCCGCCACTCGTTCGAGTCCTGCACCTGCGCGTATGCCAGCGCATCACCCGACCCCAGGAATGCCTTGTTGATCTTGATGTAGTGCAGGCTGTCCCGCATGTTCAGGATGCCCTCCACCACCGTGATGTTCTTGTAGGGTGCATTGATGTCGAGGTCGGTGCTGCATGCCGAAAGGAGGGAGCCGAAGACCAGGAAGGATAACGTGCGCTGCATGTAGGGAAGTGGCGAAGGGCCAAAGATAGCGGCCGCCCCACAGCACACGCACCGATGGCCGGTCCAGTGTGGCCGATGCTCGGTCCGGGGTGGGCTTCCGTTGCGACTGGAGAGCGACCCGTAGCTTTACACCATGAGCACCGGAGCAGCGAACGCCAAACGTGTGACCACGCATACCTTACAGGAGATGAAGGCGCAAGGCCAACGGATCTCCATGCTCACCGCCTACGATTATTCCCTGGCCCGTTTGGTGGATAGTGCCGGCATCGATGTGATCCTGGTGGGGGATAGCGCCAGCAATGTGATGGCCGGGCACGAGACCACATTGCCCATCACACTGGACCAGATGATCTATCATGCCTCGGCCGTGGTGCGGGGCTGTGCGCGGGCGTTGATCGTGGTGGACCTTCCGTTCGGCACCTACCAGGGCAACTCCAAGGGCGCCTTGAACTCCGCGATCCGGATCATGAAGGAGAGCGGTGCCCATGCGGTGAAGCTGGAAGGGGGGCGGGAGGTGATCACCTCCATTCAACGGATCCTCACCGCAGGCATCCCGGTCATGGGTCACCTCGGGTTGACCCCCCAGAGCATCTATAAGTTCGGAACCTACGTGGTCAGGGCCAGGGAAGAGGAGGAGGCCGAACGTCTAAGGGCCGATGCCAAACTGTTGGAAGAGGCCGGTTGTTTCGCGATCGTGCTGGAGAAGATCCCGGCCCAATTGGCCCGTGAGGTGGCGGCAAGTGTGCAGATCCCCGTGATCGGGATCGGGGCGGGCAATGGCGTGGATGGACAGGTGTTGGTGTTGCACGATATGCTGGGCATCAACAAGGAATTCAACCCCCGGTTCCTTCGCCGGTATGCCGATCTGCACGGTGTCATCACGGGGGCGGTATCCTCTTACATCGCGGATGTGCGCTCGCTCGATTTCCCCAACGCCGAGGAGCAGTACTGAGCCGCCGGTGATCCCGGTCATCCGGTCCGATGCGGAGCTGGTGGCCGTGTGCAAACCAGCGGGCATGCCCGTTCAGCCGGACCCGACCGGCGATCCCGATCTGCTGAGCCTTCTACGCGCACAGATCGGTGCCAAAGAGCTCTGGCTCATCCACCGGATCGACCGGCCCGTGAGCGGGGTCGTGCTGTTCGGTAGGTCCCCGCAGGCGGCTGAAGCATTGAGCGAACAATTCAGGGAACGGACGGTGCAGAAGCAGTACTGGGCGATCGTGGAAGGCCGAATGGCCACGACCATGGAATTGCAAGCGGTGTTGCGGCGCGATCCCTCGAAGCACAAGGCGGTACTTGCGGCGTCGGGAAAAGGGGCGCCCGGTCGCCTGCATGTTTCCCCCTTGCGTATGGGCGAGCGGTATACGTTGGTGGAGGTGCGGCCGGAGGGTGGCGCGTTCCACCAGATCCGGGCCCAGCTGGGTGCTGCGGGTTGGCCCATCAAGGGCGATGTGAAGTACGGTGCCCGCCGTGGCGAGAAGGATCGGAGCATTCATCTCCATGCGCGGTCCATCAAATTCACCCACCCCGTCACCAGGATGGAGTTGCACTGCGAGGCCGCCGTTCCTCTATCCGGCCTATGGCCTTTGTTCACCGGCGATGCGGGCCCTGCCGCTCATGGTCGTGGGCCGGAGGCCACATAAAGCCGAACATTCGTCCCTTGTACAGTGATCAGCTTGAAGCCGTGGCTGCCGGGGTCTTCTTTGAAACGCTTCCAGGTGGGATCGTTCTTGAATCGGGGGTCACCCTCCAATCTTGGTGAAGCCACGATCACATTGACCTCCCTGTTCGTGATGTAGGGGAGGAATAGTGTGTCCTTCTCCTGTGCCGGTATACGGATGCTTCCGTGCTCCATGTATGTTGCATAGCCACCATCAGCATCCAGGACCACCGGTCCGGCAGGCAATTCGATCCCTCGCAACACCTGTATCGTGGCGAGCGTTGGACGGCTTGAGAAGTCGCGCGATCGTCCCGCTGAAAGGAAAAGGATCGCACCGGCCACCATGCCCGTGGCCCAGGATGTCCATCGGGGTACCTTGTTGTGCGCGGAGAAGATCCGTGCCTGAAGGGGCAGTAGGAGGAGTATGGCCGGAAAGATCAGGTAGTGTTGGCGTGGGTGGATGACGAAGGCGGCGAGCAGGGGAGGTAGGGACCAGGAGAGGACCGCCAATGCCATGGGTGTGGATCGATGCTCAAGGGGTGGACGAGCCACGAACAATTGCCGCAATAGCAGGAGGGTCAGCAGGACGAGCAGCACGATGGCCATCCGGTCCAGGCGGGTACCAGCGGGCAGGACCATCCGACCAAGCGTCGGGAGCAGGTGGCGTAGGTTGTAGCCCAAGTGCCACACGACACGGTCGGGGGCGTTGGTGATTGCGTCGGAAAGGCTTGTGGTGGTGCCGAGTTCTGCTTGGGCAATGGTCTCCCAACCGGTCCAGGGATCCATGGGGGTGTCGCTGCTATTGATCCGGTTCACCGCATAGTGCTGTCCAAAGGCGACCATGCTGCGGCCATGTCCGAACGGGCTTCCCAAGGAAAGGCCAAGGAGCAGTGCGACGATGAAGCTGACCACGATCGGTCGGAAATTGAATGGGGTGCCGCTCCGCACCCTTCCGACCACATCCACGGACCAGCAGGCTACGATACCGACAACACCGATGGCGAACTCCGGTCTGATGTACACGACGATGAACACCGCGCAGAAGAGGTAGGCCCAGCCCCGATCACGAGAACGGGTGCCAGCCTGAAGCCATATCCCAAGTAGGAGGATGATCAGTGCGAATGCGGAGACACGAGGCCAATTCAGGACGTTGAGCGTGGATACCAACACGACGATCGCGGTGGCGAGTGCGGCGATCAAGGTGACCCCTACCCGGCGAAGCACGAGGAATAGCAGGATGGGCAGCACGGCGATCGTGAAGCCGAGGTTCACCAGGTACCGCTCCACGGGATCGGGCCAGAAGACCTGCAACAGGCGGTACCAGAGGGAATACAACGGGGCCATGTCCGCTGCTGGTAGGCCTTCCGTATCGATCGCGATCCCCCTTTGCAGGTAGGCTGTTTCGTCGTACAACCCAATGTCCAAGCGCGTGGTCCAATAAGCTGCCACTGCGAAGCAGGCCACCACCAGTGCAATGGTGGCCCACCAGGTGTGGCGCTTTCCAGCCGGTGCAGTGGTATGGGGCGTGGTGCTCATGGCGTGGTTCCGAACGGCGGCCGGGTGTGTTGATTCACATCGGATCCACATCGGTGACCAATTGCACCGCGCTGTGCGCAGGATCCCCGAACACCAGATCAATGGTATCGCGCAGGAATTCCTTGTCGGCATGGTGGGTGGACCGCGCCAGCTTCACCAATAACCGCCGCAGGTGTTTGTCGCGAATGCGAGACACCACCGGTATCTCGGGGCCAAGTACCAGGTCGCCGAAATGGGGGCGCAAGGCAAGCGCCAACGCTTGTGCTGCGTGTGCCACCTTCTCTTCAGACCGGTGCTTCAGCGTGAGTTGGACCAATCGCATGAACGGGGGGTAGCCATGAGCGCGGCGGTGCTCCAACTCGCGGTGGTACATGCCTTCCACATCATGCTCCACCACCAATTCCAGGATCGGGTGCTGCACATCCTGCGCCTGGATGATCACTGTGCCAGCGGTCTTGCGGCGTCCGGAACGCCCTGCGACCTGGGCCATGAGTTGGAAGGCACGCTCGTGTGCCCGGAAGTCGGGGAATCGCAACAGGTTGTCGGCGTTCAGGATGGCGACGGTGCTCACATGGTCGAAGTCCAGGCCCTTGGTCACCATTTGTGTACCCACCAGGATGTCCACTGCTCCCTGGCCGAAGTTGGTGAGGATGCGATCGAGCGCGTGTTTGCCCCGTGTGGTGTCCTGATCCATCCGTACGATCCGCGCTTCGGGGAAGAGGCCGGCCAGTTCCTCCTCGATCTTCTCCGTGCCGAAGCCCAGCATCCGTAAACGTGGGCTGGCGCATTGCTCGCACTTGGTCGGCGGGGGATAGTGCCGGCCACAGTAGTGACAGCGCAATTGGTGCTGGTATTTGTGGTAGGTGAGGCTCACATCGCACTGGTCGCAGTGTGGCACCCACCCGCAACTCTCGCACTGCCACACCGGCACATAACCACGCCGGTTCTGGAACACGATCACCTGTTCCCTGCGATCCAGTGCCTGCTGGATGTGCGTGATCAGTGTGCCGGTGAAATGCCCCTGCATGGTGCGGCGGCGAGCTGCGTCGCGCAGGTCCACACGGGTGATCACTGGCATGCGTACATCGCCATAGCGCACCAGCAGTTCCACCGATGCGTATTTGCCGGTATGCGCGTTGTGCAGGGTCTCCATGCCCGGTGTGGCGGACCCCAATAAGACCTTGGCCCCATGCAGTCCGGCAAGAACGATGGCCATGTCGCGTGCGTGGTAGCGCGGTGCCGGTTCCTGCTGTTTGTAGCTGGGGTCGTGCTCCTCATCCACCACCACCAGGCCAAGCCGCATGATCGGCAGGAAGATCGCAGACCGTGCCCCAACGATCACCTGGGGCCGATCCTCGCTCAGGCAGCGCAACCAAAGGGCGGTGCGCTCGTGGAGGGCCATGCGTGAGTGGAATACCGCCACCTCCTCGGCGAACCGTGCACGCAACCGTGCGATGATCTGGGTGGTTAGGGCGATCTCGGGTAGGAGGTAGAGCACTTGTTCACCCCGCGCCAATGTCTCCCGGATCAAGGTGGAGTAGAGTTCTGTTTTACCGCTTGAGGTGACGCCACGTAGCAGCACGACCGCATGGGTACGGAAGCCCGCCTTCACCTGGTCCAGGGCCAGTTGTTGCGGCCCCGAAAGGGCGGGGATGTCCGTGGGCCCGATCCGGGGATCCGGTCGACCTTCCTCCCGCTCGTAGCGCTCGAACAATCCCTTCTTCACCAACTGGTCCACCACGGCCGCGGTGCTGCCGCTCATGTGGATGAGCTTGGCCCGTGGCACTTCCTTGGGCCGATCGCTCAGGCATTGGCTCAGTTCCACATACCGCATCAACAGATCGAGTTGCTTCGGTGCTTTCTCCAGCCGGTCGAACCAGCCGTGAAGAGCTGCCTCTTCCTCGTTCCCTGGCGCCAGCCGGATATAGGCGGTCATTCGTGGGCGGTGATCGGCCTTCAGTTGCTCCTCAAGGAGCAGGGCCCTTTGGTCCATGAGCCGTTTCACCACCGGCATGGGGTCCTTCAGCCCCAAGAGCTCACCCGCCTGCTCCATGGTGAGCACCTGTCCTTCCTCCAACGCATTCAGCAGGAATACCGCCCGTTCCTGGCCTTGGAGCTCCTTGCTCACTTCAGGTCCGGCGACCAATCGCGTTTCACTGGTGAGGTTCAGTTGTGCGGGCAATGCCGCGATCATCACTTCGCCCAGGGTACACATGTAGTGCGCCGCCATCCGGTCCCACAGGTCCAACTGGGGTTGAAGGACCACGGGTGCAGTATCCAATACGGAGAGCAGGTCGCGGGCCTTGCGGTCCGATGCCTGGGTGGCCCGCACTTCCCGAACCACCGCGCCGTAGAGCTTGCGCCCACGCCCGAAGGGTACCACCACGCGCATGCCGGGCTCCACCGTCATTCCTTCCGGAATGTGGTAGGTGAAGGTGCCTGGCACGGCAAGTGGGAGGATGACCTCGGCGTACACGACGATCGCTGAAGGCACAAAGGTGATCGATGAATGGATCTCCGGTCGCAGTTCCGGGTGTGGTGGCCATGGTGGAACGAGGAACGGTGGGCAACATTCCTTGGCGTGGCCCTGTCTTTCTCACATGAAGCGGAAGAAAGCGGCGTACGACCATGCGGCGGCCAAGGCGCGACGCATCCCAGAGGCTCGGAGCAAAGGGAGCAAGGAGGACCTCTACGACCTGAGCACCCCACTTTGGCACAAGTACTACGAGGCGGTACGCAGGTCCATCCGTTTCCCCCGCTATTACAAGCACGACCTGAACTGGTAGGTCGGCGGTACACAGGTGGGTGTTCACGAGGTCGGCCCTTGGGTGATCCCCTGAAAGCACCGGTCCGCTACTTTTCACCCCATGACCGCACCATCCCACACCCGGGCGGCGGTGTTCGTCCTGGGTGCGCTGTTCTTCCTCTTCGGGTTCATCACCTGGCTCAATGGCCCCTTGATCCCGTTCATGCGGATCGCTTGCGAGCTTTCCGATTTCGAGGCGTCGATGGTGGTGCCCTTCGCATTCTATGCCTCTTACTTCGTCATGGCGCTTCCAGCAGCTGGGGTATTGCGAAAGGTGGGCATGAAGAATGGCATGGCCCTTGGCTTGGGTGTGATGGCCCTCGGTGCCTTCCTCTTCATTCCGGCGGCGCAGGTGCGGTCGGCCGGGCTTTTCCTCACCGGGTTCTTCACCATCGGCACCGGCTTGGCCCTGCTTCAAACAGCGAGCAATCCGTATGTCACGGTGATCGGGCCCATCGAGAGCGCTGCACGGCGGATCAGTATCATGGGGATCTGCAACAAGGTCGGGGGGATCGTGGCACCCTTCATCCTTGGTGCCCTGATCCTGGTGGATGCCGAACAGCTCAAGACAGACCTGCTCACCGTGGAGGGGGCGTCCCGATCCGCGCTGCTCGATGAACGCGCCCGCCTGGTGATCATGCCCTACACGGTGCTCGGTGTCGCCCTCTTGATCGCGGCGCTGCTGATCCGGCTTTCCCCGTTGCCCCCGTTGGCGGAGGACGCGAAGGATGCCGCGCCGGGAGCGGCCCCGGTGTGGCGTCATCCGCAGTTGATCCTGGGTGTGCTGGCGCTGTTCCTCTACGTATGGGCCGAGGTGCTTGCCGGGGACAGTATCGCGGTGTATGCCGAAGGACTGGGCACCTCGCTGGATGTTGCCAAGACGCTCACCAGTGCGACACTCAGCGCCATGCTTGTCGGCTACCTCCTGGGCATCGTGCTCATGCCGCGTTACATCTCCCAGCGCGTGGCCCTCTGGTCCTCTGCACTGGTGGCCATCATCTGCCTGGTGGGTGTGGTGTTCCTGGATCCCGCACGGACCGCCCGCTTCCCGTTGCTCGATCTGGGGGCCATGCGCTTCAGCATGGTGGAACTCCCGGTCACCGTGATCTGCGTGGCATTGCTTGGCCTGGGCAATGCCTTGATGTGGCCGGCGATCTGGCCCTTGGCCGTGGACGGGATAGGGTCGGCGCTCAAAACAGGGTCGGCCCTGCTGGTAATGGCCATCCTCGGTGGGGCCCTGGCGATGCCGGTATGGACGCGGATGGCCGGCGGAGGACCCACCGTGTGGATGCGCATGCTGGGTGGTGAGGAGGCCGTGGCTTCGCAATGGGCCTACCTCATCCTGCTTCCGTTCTACCTCTACATCGGGTGGTACGCCCTTCGGGGATCGTACATACGCCGATGGTAGGAACCGGAGGATCACATTCCCGTACAAGTGTTGAAAACTGCCGGACGGCCTTGGGAGCGTGCCGTGGCACCGCCCGTACCTTCGGCACCCGGATACCGAAACCTTCCGCGTCGCACATGTCCGTGTCATCCTCCTCGAAGATCGCCTTAGGCCTTGGCCTGGGCTTGTTCCTGGCCGCCTGTGGTGGCTCCGATACCCAGTCCGAAAAGCCTGCCGTGGATACCTTGGCGGTGGATACGACCGCCAAGGAGACCGAGCTGCTCAACGTGGGTGGTCGGATCTTCAGCATCCCATCACCTGTGCAAGCTGCACTGGCCATGCGCAAGGCAGGGCTGAAGTACAGGAAGGAACTGGCTGCACCCTTGGAAAAGGCCGACCCGGCCGTGGGGAAGACCGCGCAAAGCACCTTGTTGGGCATCTACGGCGCCGACCTGGCTTATGCCACAGTACATAAGGACGGTCAACGGGCCATGGCCACCATGCAGGCCATCGAGAAGGTCGGTAGCAAGCTGGAGCTGACCAACGCGTTCGATCGGGCATTGCTCGATCGGTTCAAGTCGAACCTGGGCAGCGAGGATAGCCTGCTTCAATTCAGCGGCGTGGCTTTCCGTGCGGCGGACCGGTACCTGAAGGAGAACCAGCGCAACGATGTGAGCGCCCTGGTGCTCGCAGGAGGATGGATCGAGTCGCTTTACCTGACCATCTCCGACCCCGCAGCAGCCAACGACCAGTCCATCGTGAACCGCATCGGGGAACAGAAGAACTCCCTGGATGCACTGGTGGAGCTTGTGCAAACGACCGATACCGCGAACGGTGCAGCCAACATCGTCGCCGGACTAAAGGAACTTCAAGCACTATTCGCCAAGGTATCCAGCACCTACACCTTCCAGGAACCGGTGACCGATGCCGGCAAGAAGACCACCTTCATCAACAGCACGAGTACCGTCACCATCCCGGCCGACCAACTGAAGGCCATCGTGACCAAGGTGACGGACATCCGCAATCTGATGCTCGCCTGAACCATGCGTAGGACACTCCTCATCCTCGGTCTTTCCGCTTCCATCGCCGGTTCGGCGCAGGAGCTCTGTGGCACCATCGCGGCTCGATGCGAGCAGCACATCACCAAGCAGTACATCCCCGACGGCCAGTTCTACCGGGCGCTGCTTCAGGGCGATGAGCAGGCGGAGTTCAACCTCACGCTCTTCGGTGGTACCACGTATCGCGTGGCCGCCTGTAGCGGCGAAAGCGACGGGATCCTCGTCTTCAATGTGGTGGACAAGGACGGTAACGTGCTCTTCAGCAACAAGGACCAGGGCAATGCGCCCTACTGGGACCTGGCTGTTACGAACACCATTGATGTGAAGGTGGAGGCCGGTCTGGATCCCACCAAGGCGGGCAGCGGCTGTGCCGTCATGCTCATCGGCTTCAAGAAGTAGGCGGTTCCAGCCGAACCTTTTGGCGCCCCTCCCGTAAAGAGGGGCGCTCTTTTTGGCCAAAAGTCGGAAGGGGGAGCTGGACGCATGAGTGAGAAGATACTCAAGGCCTTATTGCAATTGTTCGCCATCATCGCCAAAGGCGATGCCGTGGGTGAAGGCGCACGCCCGGACAATGCGTCCATCCTGGAACGCTTCCTGCGCAAACAATTCAGTCCGGAGGTGGCCGCCGCTCACATGGCCCGGTATCAGGCATTCGTGCAGGCTTTCCATGCCAGTGGGGGGCAAAGTCGCGCCGGCCGCAAGCGCACCTCGCTCAATTCGGTGAAGGTCCTGAAGATCTGCACCCAGGTGAACGAAGAGCTGAACCAGCGCCAGAAATTCGTGGTGCTCGTTCATCTGCTGGAATTCATCAATGCCAACGAGGAGGTGACCGGCCAGGAAGCCGAGTTCGTAGCCACGGTGGCCGAGACCTTCAACATCTCCCAGGCCGATTTCGAGCGCTGCCGCCGCTTCGTGGAAGGGCAGACCGCACTGCAGGAGGATTCCGCCGATCTGCTCTACATCGATGCGGCCGCGAGCAATGGTCATCAGCATGCACGACACATCCATGCACACGGCTTGGACGGGCGGATGTGTGTACTTCATGTACCGAGTGTCAACCTGTATGTGATACGCTATTCGGGTGGGGACGAGGTCGCCATGAACGGCCAGCGCATGGCGCCTGAAAGCCACTATGTGCTGAGCAATGGCACCAGTGTGCGGCCTCCGAGCGGCATTCCGATCTATTACAGCGATATCCTCTCGGCCTTCATGCAGAAGGGGCCACGATCGCGCATCGTGTTCAAGGCCGATGCGATCGAATACACCTTCCCGAATGGGCGTATGGGCCTGCACGAATTGCGCCTGGCCGAGACGGGAGGACGGCTTATCGGCATCATGGGCGGAAGCGGTAGCGGCAAAAGCACGCTGCTCAACGTGCTCAACGGTAATCTGAGGCCGAGCCGTGGCCACGTGACGATCAATGGCATCGACGTGCATACCGAGCGCGACCGTATCCGCGGAGTGATCGGACACGTGAGTCAGGACGACCTACTGATCGAGGAGCTCACCGTATTCCAGAACCTCTTCTTCAATGCCAAACTCAGCTTTGGCGATCAGACCGACGAGCAGGTGAGCGAGCGGGTACTGCGCATGTTGCAGACCCTGGGACTGTTCGAGACCAAGGACCTCAAGGTGGGCAGCCCGCTGGAGAAGACCATCAGTGGCGGGCAGCGCAAACGCCTCAACATCGCCTTGGAGTTGATCCGCGAACCGAGTGTGCTCTTCGTGGATGAACCCACGAGTGGCCTCAGCTCGCGCGATTCGGAGAACATCATGGACCTGCTGAAGGAACTGGCACTGAAGGGCCGGCTCGTGTTCGTGGTGATCCACCAGCCCTCGTCGGATATCTTCAAGCTCTTCGACCGGCTATTGCTCATGGATCAAGAGGGTCATCCGGTCTACCACGGCGACCCGGTGGATGCGGTGGTCTACTTCAAACGGGTGACCGGCCAGGTGAACAGTGAAGTGGGCCAATGCGGCGCCTGCGGCAATGTGAACCCCGAACAGATCTTCAATATCCTCGAAGCTAAGCTCGTGGATGAGTATGGCAACGAAACGGACCAGCGCCGGATCGGACCCGAAGCCTGGAACGAGGTGTTCCGTGCGCAGATGGAAGGCCGGGTGGCCAAGGTGGCCGAGGAACGCAGTGTGCCCAAGAGCACCCTCGCCGTGCCAAGCAAGGTGCGGCAACTACTGGTGTATTTCCAGCGCGATCTCCTGAGCAAACTGGCCAACCGGCAATATGTGCTCATCAACCTCCTCGAAGCCCCTGCACTGGCCTTCGTGATGGCCTTCTTCCTGAAGTTCTACCGGGTCGGTCATGGCACCGCCGGGGAGTACATCTTCCGTGAGAACGATAACATCCCGCAGTACCTCTTCATCGCGGTGATCGTTGCCCTCTTCCTGGGCCTTACCGTTAGTGCGGAGGAGATCATCCGGGACCGCAAGATCCTGGCCCGCGAGAAGTTCCTCGACCTGAGTTGGATGAGCTACCTGCTGAGCAAGGTGGGCATCCTCTTCCTGATCTCGGCCATCCAGACCGGCCTGTTCGTGCTGGTGGGCCATTCCGTACTGGACATCGAAGGGCAATGGTTACAGCACTGGCTGCTCCTGTTCAGCACCTCCTGCTTCGCCAATGTGCTCGGTCTCAATGTCAGCGCCAGCTTCAACAGTGCCAAGGTGATCTACATCCTGATCCCGGTGCTGATCATCCCCCAGTTGCTCTTCAGCGGCATCATTGTGAAGTTCGATAAACTCCATCCCTGGTTCTCGTCGGAACGCAGCGTGCCGCTGCTCGGCAACGTCATGGCATCGCGCTGGGCGTACGAGGCCATGGCGGTCACCCAGTTCATGGATAACCGGTACGAGCGGGAGTTCTATGCCCTGGATCAGCGCATGAAGAACGCCAACTGGAAGAAGGACCTGTGGGTGCGCGAACTGGAGAATAGCGTGGGCAATGTGGAACGCGTGGTGAACGGCCATCCGGAAGGAGTGGATCCCGACTACGAGCTGGGCCTCTTACGCACAGAGCTGGCCAAGGAGTCGGAGCAGGTGGCAGGATTCACCTTCGAGCGGATGCACGACCTGGTACCCGGACGGGTGGATCAAAGCGTGTTGGATGCGGTGAAGAGCAGCCTGGAAGTCCTTACCCGGCACTACCGGAACATCTATCGCTCGGCAGAGGCCTTGAAAGAACAACGGATCGCGGCCATGACCGATACGCCGGAGGCACGTGCTGCATACTTCGCCCTGTTGGATGACCACCGCAACGAAAGCCTTTCGGACGTGGTGACCAATAAGAACGATGTGAACGTGATCGTGGCCGATCGGGGTGAGTTGGTGCAGAAGAGCGACCCGATCTACCTGGAACCCGTGCGCAGTGGCTTCTTCGGCGCGCAGTTCTACGCACCAGCGAAATGGATCATGGGTTTGCGCATCCCCACCCTCTGGGCCAATACGTTGGTGCTTTGGGGCATGGCTTTGGCGCTGGCCATGGCGCTCTACTTCGAACTGTTCCCCCGTCTGCTCCGCTTGATCCCTTCCAAAGGAGGGCGTTGATGAGCCCGGAGCGTGGTCCGCCCACATGCATCCAACCACGATCGTTCAGCTGGGTTGAAGGCAGACCGCAGGAGAAAGGTCCTGTTGGTCAAGCCTCACCACCGTCCACCTCCTCGATCTGGATCATCTTGAATGGGATGTTGATGATCCCTGCATAGTCCTCGCCGGCTTCGAGCATGTCCTCGTCATCGGCCTCGTAATGCCAGAGCACGGTGACCTCGTTCCCGGTGGCGCGCACGCCCTCGAGTTTCTTGAACAGGTCCAGGATGCATTTGGATGAACTCGTGTTGAAGTACTCCAGCTGCACGTGCAGGGCGGTCTTGGGGCGTGGTGAACGACCGTACTTATCCAGCCAGTCGATCAGTGGTTTGTAGAAATCAATGGAATTCTCAGGGATGGACCGCCCTTTCAGTTCCAGGAAGCCGGTCTCGGGATCGAAGTTGACGGTGGGGGTCTTGGGGGTGCCTTCCAGTAGCAGGGCTGACATGGTGCTTCGGTCTAATTGGTCACGTTCACGTTGAGGCTGAAGAACGCATTATCCTTGTCGTAGGGCACGAAGCCATACTCCAGTTTTCCTCCGCTCTTCCGAGCGATGTCGATCATTCCCAATCCACCGCCGCCCTTGGCCGAATAGGTGCCATTGGCCAGGGTTTCGCGGTAGAGTTCCCGGAGTTGTTCCGGCGGCAGGGAGTTGATCCGGTCCAAGTGCCCCTTCAGGCGCTCCACATCACCTTCGGCCATGAAATTCCCGGTGAGCACCTGATACCCCTGGGTGGTCTGGGCGATCATCACCACCCCGTGCGGCTCGTCGGTGCTCATGGTTCTCCCGCCCTGTACGATCCGGTTGTTGTTGTGGTGGAACAGGTTCTGAAGGCACTCCATGACCACGTTGAACACCCGCCGACGGATGCGCGGATCCTGCTCGATCCCTTCCATCCGCCGTTCCATCGCGCCGAGCAATGCGGAGATCAGTTCGGCGGATAGCGGTCCTTGGAAGGTGAGCATCACACGCTTCCGCTCAAGTTCATCATAGAGGTCGTGGATCGAGTGCAACATCAGGATGCTGGAAATGACTATTCCACAAAGAACACCACCCAGTGCCGGGCTGTCGCCCGGTCCCCCGCCGGAGTTATCCACGGAATTGTCAACCCGCTCCATCGCGGTACTTTCGCGGCCTACGGTCACATGGGCTGGTTCAAACACTGGTTCGGCACCCGCTATTACGCGGTGCTGTATGGACATCGCGACGAGGATGATGCCCGCCGATGGGTGGATGCCATCCTTGATCGGTGGCGACCGGCCTCAGGAGTGGCGCTGCTCGACATGGCCTGTGGTCGGGGCAGGCATGCGGCCTTCTTCGCCGAGGCCGGACTGCGTGTGACCGGTATCGACATTTCCGCGGCCAGCATCGAAGAGGCGCGACGAAACGTCCCGAATGCGGAATTCGCCATGCATGATATGCGCGAACCTTTCCGTGCCGGAACCTTCGATGCGGTCTGTTGCCTCTTCACAAGCCTGGGATATTTCGATGACCTGGAGGATGACAAGGCCGTTCTACGAGCAGTGTACACCGCGTTGAAGCCAGGTGGTCGGTTCGTCCTGGATTTCATGAATACGGCCAAGGTGATCCGGGAACTCGTCACCGAAGAACACCTGACAAGGGATGGCATCGGTTTCGCGTTGCGTCGTACCCTCGAGGAGGGTGTGTTGGTGAAGCACATCACGGTACAGGATGGGCCGGAATGCCACCGGTACGAGGAGCGTGTACAGGCCCTTACCGCAGAACAATTGGAGTACATGGCGTTGGAGGCAGGGTTCGAGGTGGAAGACCGCACGGATGGCCCTATGCCCACCCCATTCGACCGGGAACATTCGGATCGTTTCGTACTCTGGCTTCGCAAACCACGAACATGACACTGACCACCGTTCTCGCATTCTTCCTACTCCCCTTGTTGGCTGGAGCCATGGTGAAGCTGCTACGCCCGGAAGCGAGCTGGTTGCGGTTGCTCCTCTCGTTCAGTGGTGCATTCCTTCTGGGCGTGGTCTTCCTGCACATGCTGCCCGAACTGTACGCCGAGGAGGGCAGCCACATCGGGATCTGGGTGCTGGGCGGCTTTCTGCTACAGGTGGTGCTTGAATTCTTCAGTCATGGCATTGAACATGGCCACATGCACTTCCATGGTGGGCGCGCCCTACCGATGGTCACCCTCCTGAGCCTATGCCTGCACTCCTTCGCAGAGGGGATCCCTTTTGCGGATCCGGATGTGGCCGGGGATATCCCCTTTCTGGTGGGTGTGTTGTTGCATAAGATGCCCATGGCCATCGCATTGGCCACGGTACTGCTACGCTCGGGGACAGCGCCTGGCCCGAGTTGGGCCATGCTGGTGGTCTTCGCCCTTGCGGCTCCGCTGGGCATCGGGACCGGCGTGCTGATGGGAGGGGATGGAAGCCACGGTTTCCTCCATGATATGTTGGGCCTTGCGATCGGTATGCTCCTGCATATCGGCACCACGATCATCTTCGAGAGCGCACCGGACCATCGCTTCAATGCCACACGTTTCGTCGCCGTGCTGGTGGGTACCGCATTGGCCCTGATCTCGGTCCACTGATCATTTTTTTGAACGGGCGCACAATTCGCTTGTTCAGATCCCGTTACTTTGTCGTGCAAAGTACTTTGTGAATGAACAGCAAGAACCCCTCCCAAGACCTCGCCCACATACGGGGGCTGATGGACCGCAGTACCCGTTTTATCAGTCTCAGCGGCCTCAGTGGCGTGGTGGCCGGTATCGCGGCCTTGGGTGGTGGTGCACTTGCCCGCTTCCACATCAATGAGGCCTTATCGCCGGAGGCGGATCCACTCACCTACGATGGGCCAGGTTCCGCCATGCCCTTGGATGATCTGCGGTCGATCTTGATCATGGATGCGATGCTCGTGCTCGTGATCGCCCTGGTCGGCGCGTTCTGGTTCACCTCCCGTCGTAGCCGGCGAACGGGCCAGCACCTTTGGGATGCCAGCGCCCAACGACTAATGATCCAGATGCTCGTGCCGTTGGGCGCCGGTGGTCTCTTCTGTCTCGCGCTGTTCCATTACGGGCTGCCCGGTCTGGTGGCCCCCGCCACGCTGATCTTCTACGGCCTGGCCCTCTTCAACGCCGGCAAATTCACCTTGGATGAGGTACGGTGGCTTGGCCTGTGCGAATTGGCGCTCGGCTTGGTCTCCTTGCTGTGGTTGGAAGCCGGACTGCTTTTCTGGGCCATTGGTTTCGGGGTGATGCATATCCTCTATGGCGGGGTGATGTACATCCGCTACGAACGCGACAACCACCGGCCCTGATGATCGCCGACCTCAATAAAGCATTCGAAAGCCGGGTGCGGCTCGGGGTCATGGCCGTGCTCGTGGTGAACGAGTGGGTGGATCATGCCCGGCTGAAGGAGTTGTTGGGGGTGACCGATGGCAACCTGGCCAGCCACCTTGCCGCACTGGAGGAGTTGGGCTATGTGCTGGTACGTAAACGCTTCGTCGGCAAGCGACCCAATACCAGCTACCGGACCTCCGTTACCGGTAGCAAGGCATTCCGCGCGCACCTGGAGGCCATTGAACGCCTGCTACCCAAACCCTGATCCCATGCCCGTTAATGATTCTTCCTCCTGGCCACGTTGGTCGCCCTTCGTCATGGTCGGCCTGCTCAGCCTCCTGTTCGATCGTTTGTTCTGGGACCGGGGCATCGGGATCAACCTCTCTCTTTTCGCAGTGGCGGCCATCCTGCTGGCCCTGTCGCGCTACGGTTGGAGGAAGGTGTCCGTTCCTGCCCGTTGGGCGCTCATGGGCACATTGGTGTCGGCTGCCATGGTGTACGTACACCACAGCACCCTGGCCATCGCGGCCACGGTGATCGGCTTATCCCTCTTCGGTGGACTGGTGCATGAAAGCGAGCTGCGTAGCACGCCCGCCGCCATGCTGCAGGCTGCGATCGCCTTTCTCCAGGCCCCGTTGCGCGTGCGTGCTGGCATGGCCGCTCTCCGGGGCAAAGGAGCCCAGGTCGGCAGCGGATGGCGATGGACGCGCATCGCCATTGTGCCCGTGTTGGTGGCGCTGGTCTTCGTCCAATTGTACCGCGTGGGCAACCCCAGGTTCGACCTGCTCACCGCCGGTTTCTTCGATGGCTTCTTCGATCTGTTGGGTGAATTGCTCACACCGCGTCTGCTCTTCGTTCTTTTCGGTGCAATGATCAGTGCCGCACTGGTACGCCGCATCGCGCCCGGTCTCATCGCACGCATTGAAGGACCGCTGAAGGACCACATGGTGCGCATACGGGTCGGCCGACCGCAGTGGATGGCTCCCCGCGGCATGGACCCTTTGGAACGCGAGCGCCGTGCGGGCGTGGTGCTGCTCGCTTTGGTGAACACGGTACTGCTGGTGGTGAACCTGATCGACATCTCGTGGGTGTGGTTCGGCTTCACCGTACCGCAGGACTTCAGTTTGAAACAATTCGTGCATGAAGGCACATGGGCGTTGATCTGGAGCATCCTGCTCAGCATGGTGGTGCTGCTGTACTTGTTCAGAGGGAACCTCAACTTCCATCCACGCAATGGCACGCTGAAGCAACTTGCCATCGTTTGGGTGGCACAGAACTTCATCCTGGGGGTCTCGGTGTTCCTGCGTAACTGGCACTACATCAGCTTCCACGGGCTGGCCTACAAGCGCATCGGCGTTATCGTTTTCCTCGTGCTGGTATTGATCGGTCTGATCACGCTGTACGTCAAGGTACGCGGGCGACGCAGCTTCTTCTACCTGGCACGGGTGAATGGTTGGGCGTGGTTCGTGGTGCTCATCGGGCTGACCACCATCGAGTGGGATACCACCATCGTACGCTACAACCTGAGGCATGAGAACCCCGGCGAGATCGATATCGACAACTACCTCGCCATGAGCGACAAGGTGCTTCCCCTGTTGTACGCCAACCTGGACAAGGTGGAGCAACAGATGGCCCGGCACCGGAACAATCGTGTGCGTTGGGTGGATCACCTGGATCCGGCCGAATTCCGGGACGAACTGGATGCTAAACGCCATCGGTTCCTCCTGCGCATGGAACACCAGCAGTGGCAGGAGCGCAATTGGGCGGACGACCATACGCTGGCTGCCTTGTCCGAAATACTGACCGAACATCCGTGAGCACCCGATCGGACCTGACCTACATCCGCCGCTGGTCGGCATTTTTCATGGCCGCGCTGCTCGTAAGCGGCCTCACCGCGGTGCCGCTCGAGTTGGGGACGCGTTGGCTGTCGCGATCCCTTGAAGGATGGGGAGACCCTTGGTATGGATGGGCTGCCTATGCAGCAGAGGCAGTGGCACATGTGGGAGCAGGGTATCCCAGGTTGTTACATGGCACCGACCGGCCGGCGTTCGCACAATTGGTGATCGCACTGGCCATCATCGGCCCATATCGGGATCCCGTGCGGAACAAGTGGCTGGTAGGGTGGGGGCCATGGTGCTGCCTCCTCGTGTTGCCACTGGCCTTCCTGTGGGCACCGGTGAGCGATATCCCGATCCTCTGGCGTTGTGTTGATGCTTCATTCGGCCTCTTCGGTGCCATTCCATTGTGGTCGGTACGGCGCCGGATCGAGCACAGGGAATGCCGATACGAACCGATCCTTCGATCATGAGAGCCGGACTGAATGAGCTGTATCGATCCAGCGCCTTGTTGTCGGTGGCCGTGCTATTGGCCTTCGCGCCGGATAGCTATCTCCCCATGCTCGCCCGTGCCTTCGTGGTACCCGCAACGATCCTTCTTCTTCTGGTCGCGATCATGTCGATGGTGCGTCGGCGATGGTGGCCGGCGCAGGCCTCGCTCCTTGGTGCGGCGTTGACCTTCGTGCAGGTGCCGTTACCCATGGACCTGTCGCCAAGCAGGCCGTCTGCTTGGCATTTCCGTGTGTTCCATATGAATGTGCTGCGATCGAATACGGCATACCATGAAGCTATCGTGCAGGCCATGGATAGCGATGCTGATGTGGTTTCCGTACAGGAAGTGAGCTTTGAGTGGGCGCAGGCCTTATGCAATGGACTTGGCGAACACTATCCGTATGTCCATATTGAACCCCGGACGGACTGTTACGGCATCGCCCTGTTCAGTAAACATCCCTTCCGGCGGGTTCGAACGGTGACCTTGAAGGATGCCCCGTTCATCGATGCGCTCCTTGATGTAGGCGCAGGTTCCGTTCGGTTGATCGCGGTCCATGCCTCATCACCCACCAGCCACTGGAATTTCCAACGACGGAACGAACAGTTGATGTTCCTGGGACGGTACGTGGTACAGGCCGGGCCGCCCACGATCCTTGTCGGCGACCTGAATACCGTACCCTGGGATCAAGCATTCCGGAAGTTGTGCCAGCGGTCCGGCCTTCGGGCACTCTCCCCCGTGCTCCATCGCACATGGCCAGCATTCGGCGCTTTCGCCGTGATCCCGCTGGACCACGTGCTCGTGTCCAAAGGGATCTGCCCGGTCGCCGTGCGGATCGCCCCCGTACGGGGAAGCGACCACCATGCGCTCATCGCCGATCTGCGATCGGAACACCATGCGCACTGAGGACCTCCGGAAACTTGGTTGGATGACGATCCTGTTCGTCGCCATGGCCTTTTTGGAAAGTGCGGTGGTGGTGTACTTGCGAGCCTTGTACTACCCGGATGGTTTCGAGCTCACCCTGGTGCCCATGGACCCCGGCTTGGTGCGCACCGAAGTGTGGCGCGAGGTGGCCACCATGGTCATGTTGCTGGCACCCGGTGCTTTGGTGGCCCGGTCCGCACTGGAGCGCTTCGCTTGGTTCTGTTTCGGTTTCGGGGTCTGGGATATATTCTACTACATCTGGCTGAAGGTACTGCTCGACTGGCCCGCGAGCCTGGCGACCCCGGATCTGCTATTCCTCATTCCAGTGCCCTGGATCGGGCCTGTGTGGGCGCCTTGCCTCATTTCCATCGGCTTGATCATCCTGGCCTTCCTCCTGCTTCGTCATGTGGCCCAACGTCCGGACGTCCCGCTTGGCGTGGGTGTTTGGTCCTCTCTTGTCGGGGGAGCCTGTCTCATGATCATTTCCTTCCTGATCGTTCCGCTATCGCAAGCATTCGGACTCCACGAAATGATGCATGGCGCTGGCTCCAGCTCAGCTCACGGGCCATTGCTCACGGCGTATCCATGGGGCTGGCTCCTGGCAGGCATGATCCTGGCCACGAGCGGTCTTTTGCGGGTGTACAGGTCGGGGAGAATGACCCGGTAGGATCCCACTGCGAACCTGTTGTTGTGAATATCGTAGAAGCCAGTGGGACGCAACCATCAGCCACATAAGCGTCTTTTGCTATGGAAACAAGACAGAGAATGGTAGCCGAAGCAAGATTATTCGTTCGCCTGGGGTTGCTTTCCTTCCTTGGGTTCGTGTTCTACTACGCTCACCTGTTCTTCGGTCTCTTGGATAATGTGCTGTTATTCAAGACGCTGGCTATTACATTTCTGCTGGCGACCGTGCCTTTGCCGATCATCGCCATCAACAACCGAAGGCTGTTCCCGGAGCTGAATGCCAATGGGAAAACCGTACTCGCGGTAGCCTCGGCGTTACTCCTCCTGCATCACTTCCTCATGACCTTCATCTTCGTCATGTTCCTGAAAGGTGACCGGATGTTCTGATCGGTGGCGGACCAAGGATCGATAGAGGAAAAACTTGACAAGGGAGGTTGATCCGGTCATGCTGAAACCCTGCCAACCTCACCTGCGTACAAGCTACAAGCCGCGTGTCGGCCGAACGAACCCCTGATCATGGTGACATCAGCCCAGAGGCGTTAAAAGTCATCCGCAGCGCCCGTAAGCTCTGCGATCAGGAAAACAAGAAGCCCGCCCCGTAAGGCGGGCTTCGCTTTTGTTGTTCACGTTCTAATACCGTCTCGCAGTAAGGTCCAGCCCGATCGGCTTGCCCTTTCTTCGCTTTGCTTCACCGTGAAACACGTTCCGTAGACCCCGCTCTCAACGAACCACACGTCGTGCCCTGCGATGAAATAGCAGCGCATCGTTGGGTGCCCTTCCCTTGCGGAATGGTATTGCTGAACGGGTGACTGCATGCAGGGATCAAGGAACGGCCACGACCACCCTGGACACACGACCATGGACAGCGACCAGATACACTCCCGTGTTGGGTACCGGGATTGTGGCGTGGTCCTTAACAAGTCGGCTTTGGAAAACAGCCCTGCCGACCAGGTCATGGATGGAAACCACACCCAGGTCATTTCCGTCCCGGTCCCGTAGCTCCACCGATCCCGCTCCAGTTCGTATGATCAATTGTACTTGTGCCTCCGATGGTGGTTCAATGGTGTTGGTTCCATCGAAACAGCCGGGTAGGACATCGAATTGGAGGGAGTGCGTGGGAGAGGTCGGTGGAAAGGGCTCCTGCTCCACCATTTCGGTCCAGGCGGTACCATTCACACCGATCATCAATTGGCCACCAGGGGAAGCCTGCACCGTGGTCACAGTCAGTGAATAGCTCCCTGGTGGCAGACACACCTCCGCCGATGCGGATTGCTGTTCATTGATCAATACGAATGTGCCATTGGCGACAGGACCGGTATCGGCATTCACGGTCCAAACGAAGTCGCCTGTCACAAGGCCGTCTCCGAAGTTGCTGATATACGGGTGTACGGTTATGCATTCCTCGGCTGGGCATAGGTCGATGGGGAGTTGCCAGCTGCACACGAATTCGCTGAAGAAACCTGTCCACAATTGAAGGGTGCCGTTGAATGTGCCTGCGGGAATGACCGCTCCGGGCCGTACCTGCAAGGTATGCCAGCTCTCCGCGCCGATGGCGAAAAGGTCCACCACCTCCTTCGCCAGTGTGTCACCTTCCGCATTCAACAGCACGAACCCCGGATAACTGAAGCCGATCCCCGCATTGTAGACATGGAGCGATAGGGAGGTATCCGTGAAGGTGGACCATTGGACCGATGAGATCGTGAGTCCATCGCAGGGATCCCCGGTCACCGTGAACTGGTGCTGTTCAGTGGGCGTTGGATCCAGGATGTGGGATCCGTTCAGCACGATGGTGTACACCCCGGCCGCCAAGTTCCCGATCGGCACTTCCTCGATGTGTGGGACCAGCACATCCAGACCCGGACCACTGGCCGCAGTGAGGGTGATGTTCACAACGTTCCCCACGACCTGGTGGCTCACACCGGTGATCATCGAGCCGGTGCTCGATAGGTCGCCACTGATCGCGATGGTGATCGCGTCGGAGGTGGTGGGTGCTGTCGGGTCCACCGCGATGTTCCCGACATGGAAGTAGGTCTGTGCGGTCGCTGCGATAGGGGACAGTACGAGGATCGCACCGAGGATCGACGAACGGAGAAATGGGTGCATGGGACTGGTTTCTATTCCCAAGACGTTTTCGCCGGGCGTTCCGATGCCCGGTCAGCTCTTCATATTGTCGAATTGCAGCGGGATCTCGAAGTCCTTCTCCCGGCACAAGGCCATCACCGCCTGTAGGTCATCGATCTTCTTGCCGTTCACCCGGATCAGGTCGTCCATGATCTGGGGCTGCACCTTCAGGCCGGAGTCCTTGATCGCCTTCACGATCTTCTTGGCCGTTTCACGCTCGATGCCCTGTTTCACCTTGACGATGCGATAGAGCGTCTTTCCGCTGGGGACGGGCTCCTCCTTCAGGTCATAGCTGCGTACGTCGACCTTCTGCTTGCCACTTCGTTCCAGGAGGATGTCCAGAACGGCGTCCAGTTTCATGTGGTCCTCCGTGCTCAGCCTGATCGTGAGCGCTTTCTTGTCCAGTTCGATGGTGCTGTTCGTTCCGCGCAGATCGTAGCGGGTGTCGATCTCGCGTTTCACCACGTTGATGGCGTTGTCGAGCATCTGGAGGTCCACTTTGGAAAGAATGTCCACGGAAGGCATGTGAAGGGCGGGTTCTTGTCGCGAAGGTAAACGCCCTTGTGATTGTCGGATGACACCCGCAAGCTCCTTATCTTCGACGGATACTCCCGCATTTCCATGGCCACGACCACCCTCCGGTACAACGAAACGAAGAACTACATCGCAGGCAAGCCCGATGCCAATGGGCAGCAACGCATGGACGTGCGCTCCCCGCTGGATGGTACGGTGATCAGTACCGTGTTGTTGAGCACCGCCAGCGATCTGGACAAGGCCGTGAAAGCCGCCGAAGCCGCCTTCCCAGCGTGGAGTGCCATGCCGATCAAGGAGCGCGCGCAGATCTTCTTCCGGTACCGCGAGTTGCTGTTGAAGCACCGGGAGGAGCTGGCTGTATTGGTACACACCGAGAACGGCAAAACGATGGATGAGTCGTACGCCGAGGTGGACAAAAGCGCGGAACTCACGGAGTTCGCGTGCAGTCTGCCTCAGCTGGTGCAGGGTGAGTTGCTCGAAGTGAGCAAGGGCGTGGAATGCCGGATCGAACGCAAGCCCCTGGGTGTGGTGGCAAGCATCGCACCGTTCAACTTCCCCAACATGGTGCCGCACTGGACCATCCCCAACGCGCTGATGCTGGGCAACACGATGGTCTTCAAGCCGAGTGAGATCGTGCCCATCAGTTCCATCCGCATCGCTGAACTGCTGAAGGAGGCGGGCCTGCCCGATGGCGTGTTCAACGTGGTGAACGGTGACCGCGTGATCGTGGAGGCCATCTGCGACCACCCCGGGATCAAGGCCGTGAGCTTCGTGGGAAGCACCAAGGTGGCCAAGATCGTGTACATCCGTGCGACGAGCACGCTGAAGCGCGCGGTGTGCCTGGGTGGCGCGAAGAACCACTTGATCGTGCTGCCCGATGCGCACCTGGAGATGACCGCGAGCAACGTGGTGGCCAGCATGAGTGGGTGCGCGGGCCAGCGCTGCATGGCGGCGGCGCAGATGGTGGGTGTGGGCGGCGTGGATCCCATCATTCAACAGATGATACTGGAAGCGAAGAAGCTCATTCCCGGCAAGAACCTGGGCCCGGTGATCAGCAAGGCCGCGTACGAACGCATCACGGGCTACATCGCCGAAGCGGAGAAGGCCGGCGCGAAAGTGCTGCTCGATGGTCGCAACCCGCAGGTGGAAGGCGGCGCGAAGGATGGGTATTACCTGGGCCCTACGATCCTGGACCACGTGACCACCGACATGCGCATCGCGCAGGAGGAGGTCTTCGGCCCGGTGATCAGCATCGTGCGCGCCAAGGATCTCGATCAAGCCATCGCCATCGAGAACGCTAATCCGTATGGCAATGCGGCTGCGGTCTTCACCCAGAGCGGAGGATTGGCCAGGCAGGTCATGGAGCGCGCTTCGGCGGGCATGATCGGGGTGAACATCGGTGTGCCCGTGCCGCGTGAACCCTTCAGCTTCGGTGGCTGGAACGACAGCAAGTTCGGCACCTGTGACATCACCGGGAAGAGCAGCATCGAGTTCTGGACGCAGATGAAGAAGACCACGACGAAGTGGAACCCGGAAGGCAAGACGAATTGGATGAGCTGAGAGAACGCTGATAACACGGATGGAACGGGTGAGCGCTGATCGGAAATCCTTCTTCTCGCCTTATCAGCGTGTATCAGCTCGATCAGCGTCATCTGCGTTCCATTTTGACCCATACCTATGAGCACTTTGACCAAGACCAGTCCCGCCGAGATCCTCAAAGACAATCTCGAGCACACGATCTTCTCCTGGAGCAAGCAGAGTGGGCTGAACCCGCTGAACATCGAACGGGCGAAGGGTATCCACCTGTATGAACGCAGCGGCAAACGCTACATCGATTTCAGTTCGCAATTGATGAACGTGAACATCGGGCACGGGCATCCGAAGGTTGCGGAGGCGGTGGCGAAACAGATGGCCGAGGTGAGCTACGTGCATCCGGGCATGATCACGGAAGCGCGTGGGCTATTGGGCAAGAAGCTGGCGGAGATCACACCGGGAACGCTCAATCGCACCTTCTTCACCAACGGCGGAACGGAAGCGGTGGAGCATGCGATGAAGCTTGCGCGCTTGTACACCGGCCGCCACAAGATCATCACGCTCTACCAGAGCTACCACGGCGCAACCTACGGTGCGCTCAGCGCCGGCGGCGATCCTCGCGGATTGCCGCACGACAGCCAGGGCGTTCCGAACATCATCCACGTGGAGAATCCTTATTTCTACCGCTGTCCGTGGAACAGCAGAACCCCGGAGGAGTGTACGGAGAATGCTCTGGCGCACTTGGAGCGCGTGGTGAAGTACGAGGGTCCGAACGGGGTCGCGGCGATCCTGATGGAGGGGGAAAGTGGCAGTAGTGGTTGCATCAAGTACCCGCCTGGTTATTGGAAAGGTGTGAAGGCCATCGCGGATCGCTACGGCATCCTCACCATCTGCGATGAGGTGATGAGCGGTTTCGGTCGTACCGGCAAATGGTTCGGGATCGATCACCACGGAGTGGTGCCGGACATCATGTGCATGGCCAAGGGGCTTACGGCTGGTTACATTCCACTCGGCGGCATCATCGTCCGCGAGGAGATCATCAAACACTTCGATGATAAGCCGTTGCCGATCGGACTGACCTACAGTGCGCATGCCGTGGCCTGCGCGGCCGCCAACGCCGTACTGGCGATCTATGAGGACGAGGACCTGGTCAACAACGCGGCGCGCATGGGCAGGCACGTGGAGAAGCGCGTGGCCGAATTGGCGCAGAAGCACCCCAGCATCGGTGACTTCCGCAATACGGGTTTGCTCGGTTGCATTGAACTGGTGAAGAACCGGGATACCAAGGAGCCCACCGCACCGTGGAACGCGAAACCGGAAGAAATGGCCGTGATGAACAAGGTGGCCGCGAAGATCAATGAATTGGGCATGTTCACCTTCGTGCGTTGGAATTGGATCTTCGTGGCGCCGCCTTTGTGCATTGATGAGGCAGGCGTGGACGAAGGCATGGAGATCATAAGCAAGGCGATCAGCATTGCGGATGAGGCCTGTGTCAATTAGGTGATTTGCTGATCAGCCGATCAGCTGATTGCATCATGGAGGACACCACCCGCTCCCCGCTCTACAGCCCGGACCTCGCGCCCATCCCACAGGAGAAGCGGACCTGGAACAAATGGAACCTGGCCGCACTATGGGTGGGCATGGCCGTGTGCATCCCCACCTACCTGCTGGCCTCGTACATGATCCGTAGCGGCCTCAGCTGGCAGGCGGCGCTCATCATCATCGGCCTGGCCAACGTGGTGATCACCCTGCCCATGGTGCTCAACGGGCATGCGGGAGTGAAGTACGGGATCCCCTTTCCCGTGCAAGGGCGCGCCGCGTTCGGTACACAGGGAGTTCACATCGCAAGCCTGCTGCGTGCCATCGTGGCGTGTGGCTGGTTCGGCGTGCAGACCTGGATCGGCGGGTTGGCCATCTACTCCATCTGGAATGCGGCCACCGGAGAGGTCGGGGAAACGGATCTGAGTACGGGCAAGTTCATCGCCTTCGGGGTGTTCTGGGTGATCAATATCTGGTTCATCTGGAAAGGCACCGAAAGCATCCGCTGGCTGGAGGATTGGAGCGCACCGATCCTGATCATCATCGGCATCGTGCTGATCGTGTGGGGTGCTAAGAACGCCGGTGGTTTCGCCAACACTCTGGCGCAGGGTGGCCAGTTGCGGCGCGCTACCCTTACGCGGCTGCCCTACGCCGATGCACCGGGATACACCCTGCAGCTTGCTCCGTTATTGGATCCTCAGGGAAAGCCCAAGGCCACGCACTACCGCCTGATCCACCTGCGGCAACGCGAAAGCATGCCGGGTGAATGGGTTCCCATCACCACCGATCGCACAACGGTCCACATCGGAACCGACGCGAATGTGCAGGTGCAATTCAAGGATGCGCATGGCCATGAGTCGGGCAAGTTGGCCTTCAACGCCGAACAGGTGGGCGACCCCGGGGTCGGCCTTGGGCAATACCTCTTGTGGTTCACGGCCATGGTCGGCTTCTGGGCCACCATGTCCATCAGCATCTCCGATATCACCCGGCACGCGAAGACACAGAAGGATCAGTTGCTCGGCCAGTTCATCGGCCTGCCCGGCACCATGGTCTTCTACTCGTTCGTGGGGATCTTCGTAACCGGCGCGGCCGTGGTTGCTTTTCCGGACGTGCTGATCGCCGAGGATGCGCCGTGGGATCCGGTCTCGCTGGTGGATAAGTTCAAGAGCCCCGGTGTGGTGATCTTCGCGCAGGTGGCCATGCTCATCGCCACGCTCAGTACCAACATCGCGGCCAACGTGATCGCCCCGGCCAACGCCTTCAGCAACCTGGTCCCGAAACGCATCAGCTTCCGTGTGGGCGGCGTGATCGCGGGCCTGGTCGGCATTCTCATCTGTCCATGGTGGTTGATGGACGAGATCAGCGGCATCCTCATCTTCATCAGCGGTCTGCTCGGTCCGGTGCTGGGCATCCTGCTCTGCGACTACTTCCTCATCCGCAAGCGGACATTGGTCCTCGCGGACCTGTACAAGGTGGATGGCCCGCACGCCGGTGTGAACAAGGCGGCAGTGATCGCATTGGTCGCAGGAGTGCTGGTGGCCCTCGTGGGCTATTGGGTGAAGCCCTTGGAGATCCTCTATACGCTCTCCTGGTTCAGTGGAACGGCCGTGGCTTTCGCGGTCTATGGGGTGCTGATGCGCAGGTCCGCTTAATTGTGCAGCGATCGCTGCACAATTGGACCGGTGCGGTGCAAAGCCCCATGACGTGCCTTCCATTACCTTGGCGACATGCCACGTAAAGCAACGGTCCGTAAGCAGGAGGCGGCCCTGCCTTCGGGCTACGCCCGTTTCCTTGCCGGTCTGAAGGGACGCATCCGCAAGGCCCAGGTGAAGGCGGTGCTTTCGGTGAACGCACAACTCATTGAGCTGTACTGGCAGATCGGTCGGGAGATCCTTGTGCGGCAGGAGCGCGAAGCCTGGGGCAGCAAGGTGGTGGAACGACTGGGGAAGGACCTGCTTGTCGAGTTCCCCGACATGGGTGGACTATCTCCACGGAACCTGCTGTACATGCGGGCTTTTGCCGAAGCGTATCCGGAGCGCACAATTGTGCAGCAGGTTGCTGCACAATTGCCATGGGCCCACAACATCGTGTTGCTCGACAAGCTCAAGCGCGCTGAAGACCGGCTGTGGTACGCGGCGGCGGCCATGCGGCACGGTTGGAGCCGCTCCATACTTGCCATGCAGATAGCGGCCAAAGCGCACAAGCGCCACGGTAGGGCCATCACCAACTTCAAACGCACGTTGCCACCGGACCGCTCCGACCTGGCGCACCAGACGCTGAAGGACCCCTATACGTTCGATTTCATCACCCTCGGCATTGATGCGCGCGAACGCGAACTGGAGCAGAGCCTGGTGGACCATATCCAGAAGTTCCTCATTGAGTTGGGCGTAGGCTTCGCGTTCCTCGGACGGCAGTTCCACATGGAAGTGGATGGAGCGGACTATTACATGGATCTGCTCTTCTACCACGTGCGGCTGCGCTGTTACGTGGTGATCGACCTCAAGGTAGGTCCGTTCAAGTCGGAGTACGTGGGCAAAATGGGTTTCTACCTCAGTGCGGTGGACGACAAGTTGCGCCATGCGGACGATCAGCCAACCATCGGCCTGTTGATGTGCAAGGGTGCGAAGAAGCTGACGGTGGAATACGCATTGCGCGGTACCAACAAGCCGATCGGTGTTTCCGACTGGCATGCCAAACTGGTCGCCGAGCTACCGAAGAAGATGCAGCGTTTGCTGCCGTCAACCACGCAGATCGAGAAGGAACTGGAGAACAAGCCCGTGAAGAAGCTGCGAAAATGAAATTGTGCAGCGATCGCTGCACAATTGAACGGAACACCCAACAACCCTTACGAACAAGGCCGATCATGCCCCTCCTCATCAAGAACGGAACCGTCGTCACCGCCGCTGATCTTCACCGCGCCGATGTCCTCATCGAAGGCGAACACATCAAGGCCATCGGCCACGACCTGTCAGCGCCGGGTGCTGAAGTGATCGACGCGAAGGGCCAGTTCGTGCTGCCGGGCGGCATCGATCCACACGTGCATTTGGACATGCCCTTCATGGGGACCTTCAGCAGCGACAACTACGAGACCGGTACGCTCGCTGCGTTGCACGGCGGCACCACCACCGTCATCGACTTCATCCTGCAAACACAGGGCAAGAGCCTGCGCCACGCGCTGGAAGCCTGGCAGGGCCGCATGAACGGTAACCTCTTCGGCGACCTCAGCTTCCACATGGCCGTCACCGACTTCAACGACGACACGCGCAAGGAGGTGCGCGAGATGATCGAGCAGGAAGGCATCACCAGCTTCAAGACCTTCATGGCGTACAAAGGCGCGCTCATGATCGACGACCGCCAGATGGTGGGCCTCATGCAGGAGGTGAAGGAGCATGGCGGCATGGTGATCGTACACGCCACCAACGGCGACATGATCGACTATCTCGTGCAGAAGCACCGGAGCGAAGGCAAGCTCTCGCCGCTGTACCACTACCTCAGCCAGCCGGAGATCACCGAGGCCGAGGCCAGTCACCGCTTCGCGGACATGGCCAGCTACACCGGCGTGCCCGCGTACATCGTACACCTCACCTGCGAAGGCGCGCTCAACGCCGTGCGCGATGCCGCGCGCCGGGGCCAGCGCGTGCTCGCCGAAACCTGCATCCAATACCTGCTGCTCGATGCCTCGCTCTACGAACGGGCCGACGGCGCCAAGTGGGTGATGAGCCCGCCGCTGCGCGAGAAGAAGGATCAAACGCAGCTCTGGGCCGGCATCGAACAAGGCAGCCTACAGGTGGTGGCCACGGACCATTGCCCCTTCATGATGGCACAGAAAGCCATGGGCTCCGCCGATTTCTCCAAGATCCCGAACGGCCACCCCGCCATCGAGCACCGCCTGGAGCTGCTCTTCAGCGAGGGCGTGAACAAGAAGCGCATCAGCGTGAACAAGTTCGTGGAAGTCACCGCCACCAACCCGGCGAAGATCTTCGGCATGTTCCCGCGCAAAGGCACCATCGGCATCGGTAGCGACGCGGACATCATCCTGCTCGATCCGAATGAGCGCCACACCCTCAGCGCCAAAACGCACCACATGAACGTGGACTACAGCGGCTACGAAGGCATGCAGCTCACCGGCAAGGTGAAGACCACCATCCTCCGCGGGCAGGTGGCGGTACACAACGGCGAAGTGCGTATCAAGAAGGGCTACGGGAAGTTCGTGAAGCGGAACAAGGTGAGCGGGATGCTGTGAACGAATAGCTGATGTGCTGATACCTGATTAGCTGATTTGGGCGTGCCCCGGCTCAAATGCAGCCGGGTCGGGCTGTCCGGTCCAAGTCCTCAGCCGGTTGCTTCGGCGTTCCTCCTCGCAATGACCGGCTTCCGGGCTTTTCGGTCCAATCCCTAACGCGAACCACGCGAAAGCCCCGCCTCACGAGTCCAGTTCGGCGGGGCTTGAAGTAGCTTGAAGCAGGACTTATTCCTTCACGATACGCTGCACTGCTTGTGTGCCATCGGAGAAGCGGACCTGCAAGAAGTATACACCGTTCTCATGACCACTGAGATCCATGCTGATGAGATTGGAAGAGAAGGGTACAGGTTGCATAAGGACCATACGGCTTGTGGCGTCCAGTATGGAAATACTTCGAGCTTGTGCTTGAGGCACCAATTGAAGCACCAAATCTCCGTTCGTTGGATTGGGGAAGACTGAAAGTTGTGCCATGGCACTCCTATTCCCATTGATCCCGGTTGTACCCGTAAGTTCCCATACAGAAGAATCATCACCCGGAAGCACATAACCACTGCCATCAACTGTTACGCCTCGATCCCAACCGAAGGCTGAGGATGGAGGACCCGAAACTGTTGACCATAGATCGGTGGCTGGTGAATACGTGTACGACTGTATACCGTTAACTGCGTAACCGATACCGCCAAGAGCGAATACTGCCCCTCCGCCGAAAACCGGCTGGTCGGCCCTCTGGAGCCATGAATCGTTTGAGGAGTTGTATTTCCATAGTGGCAGCATCCCGTACGATCCACCCACATACGCATCTGTTCCGATTACGAACGCGAAACTTTGTTCGCCCGATCCTCCGAAAGGACTCATCTGAAGCCACGAATCGCCTGCTGGATCATAGCGCCACAAGTCTGAAAGCGGGGTGGACCCGTTTTGGCCTGCTGCCACGTAGCCATAAGCGCCGATGGCAAAACCGGCTGAATAGCCGCGTGGACTTCCAGGCAATGGAGCCTTTATGGTCCAAGTATCCGCGACCGGGTCATATTCCCAGATGTTGTTCGTGGTGCCGCCAGCCGAAGTGAAGCCGGTTGCCAAATAACCCTTGTTACCGATGGCAAAGCCCGCTGAAGCATACAGGCCTCCGTTCGGGAAAGAAGCCCGTTGTGTCCAACTGTTAGAGCCTGTGTCGAACATCCAGAAATCGTCAACAGCTTCATATCCACCTGGTTCGGATGTGGCTCCAACGCCATAGTAGATTTTGTCGCCGATGGAGAAGCATGAACTCCAAAGCCTGGATGTACCAGGAAAGTCCGCCTGTTGCACCCATTGTGCGTCAGCAGTTGGAAGCAGCGATGCAGCGATCACTGCGAACAGGGCACGGAATGGAAGAGCGTAGTTTATCTTCATGTTTGTTGAATGTTCGTGGTTGGCTTCGTTGGTTTGGGGTGTTTCGTTGTGGCAATGTATGACGGTGGTTTGATATCGCGAGACCGAAGAGACCTGAGGGGCACGCCCATACCAACTACCCCCTCAACATCCTCAACTCCCGCTGCAACTCTTTGCGCAGTTCCGCCTCGCTGGGCACATGCAACTTGTACCGGCTGGCGAAGATCTTCTGATTGCCTTTGCCCAAGGTGTAGCGTACCACCGCGTCGTTCTTGTCTGTGCAGAGGATCAGGCCCAAGGTGGGGTTGTCGCCCGTCGTGCAGCGTTCCTCATCGTAGTAGTTCACATAGAGCTGCAACTGGCCAAGGTCCTGGTGCGTCAGCTTGCCCACCTTCAGGTCGATGAGGATGTAGCACTTCAGCACGGTGTGGTAGAAGACCAGGTCGAGGTAGAAGTGGTCGCCATCCAATGTGATGCGTTCCTGCCTTGAGACCAGCGCGAAGCCCTTGCCCAGTTCCAGCAGGAAGTCCTGCAGGTTGGTGATCAGCAGGCTCTCCAGGTCGGTCTCTTGCAACCGGGTGGTCCTGGGTATGCCCAGGAACTCGAATACCACGGGATCCTTGAACACATCGGCCGGTCCCAGGATCTCGTGCCCTTTCCTGGCCAGTCGCATCACGCCTTTCTTGTCCTTGCTTTTGGCGAGCCGCTCGAAGAGCAGGCTGTTGATCTGGCGCTCCAATTCGCGCGCGCTCCACGCGCTGTCTACTGCCTCGATCTCGTAGAACGATCGCGCATGCGGCTTCTCCACGCGCAACAACGTGCGGTAATGCGTCCATGATAGGCCGGTGTTCAGTTGTCCTGGTTTCCACGTCTGGCGCAGGTTCCCTGAATTCCGACGCACTGCGTCGGAATTCCCACGCAGTGCGTGGGGAATTGCTCCGGCCTTCACAGGTGGGCGCTTCCCGAATTCATCACGCGGTGCGTGATGGATCGCATCTACGTCTCCATCTTCCAATTCAGCACTCACTGCGTGATGAATTGGATCAGCTAGCAGTATGGGGTAGTTCGCATAGAACTGACGGAAGAGCCGGAGGTTGGTGGCCGAGTAGCCATTGCCGTGGCTCTTGGACAACTTGGCCGATAGCTCATCGAGCAACCGGTCACCGTAACCGGCCTTACGCCGACCACGCTGTTCCTCGTCCACGATCTCCCGCCCGATGAGCCAATTGGCCACCACTTGCGCCGTGTTCACGCTGCGTGCCGCGGTCTCTTGCGCCCTTCCCAGAATGGCCTGTACGCGTTTGTACAGTGGGGCAGGGCGCTTGGCTTGCGGCAGCTTCGTTGACTTCCGCAGGAGGGACTTCTTTTTCGTCATGCGCAACGAATATCGGGAGGGATGTGTGGACCGCATGGCTCTCATTGATCGAATCCATGGATCGGTCGTAGGAAATGCGCGTACTTCCTCTTAACATTGGGTTCAAGTAACCCAGAACCATCAGCGCGGATCAGCTCCATCAGCGTCATCTGCGTTCCAATCAGACCAACCGATGGCGAGGAAGATCAAGAGCGGCCTTATCCAGATGAGCCTTCCGAAGACGGAGGGCGAGGGCACCATACCGGAGATCGTGGATGCGATGGTGCAGAAGCACATCCCCTTCATCGAGAAGGCCGGCCAGCAAGGCATACAGATTCTCTGTCTCCAGGAGATCTTCAACACGCCCTACTTCTGTCCGGGGCAGGACAAGGCCTGGTACGCCAGCGCGGAAACGGTGCCCGGCCCCACCACGGAGTTGATGGCGCAGTACGCGAAGAAGTACAACATGGTGATCATCGTCCCGATCTACGAGAAGGAGCAGGCGGGCGTGCTCTACAACACCGCTGCAGTGATCGATGCGGACGGCACCTACCTGGGCAAGTACCGCAAGAACCACATCCCGCACACAAGCGGCTTTTGGGAGAAGTTCTTCTTCAAACCCGGCAACCTCGGATATCCGGTGTTCCAGACGCGCTATGCGAAGGTGGGCGTGTACATCTGCTACGACCGCCACTTCCCCGATGGTGCGCGCTGTCTGGGCCTGAACGGCGCGGAGATCGTGTACAACCCCAGCGCCACCGTGGCCGGTCTCAGCGAATACCTGTGGAAGCTGGAACAACCCGCGCATGCAGCGGCGAACGGCTACTTCATGGGGTGCATCAATCGCGTGGGCGAAGAGAAGCCCTGGAACCTCGGCAAGTTCTACGGGCAGAGCTATTTCGTGGATCCACGCGGCCAGATCTTCGCACAAGCCTCGCGCGATGACGATGAACTGCTCGTCGCGGAATTCGACCTGGACATGATCGAAGAGGTGCGCAGCACTTGGCAGTTCTTCAGGGACCGGAGGCCGGAGACGTATGGGAAGTTGGTGGAGCTATGAATGCGGTATCGGGTAGCGAGTACAGGGTACAGAGTAGCCGAGGCGGTGGACATGTGGGTGAGATACCCACTACCCCGTACCCACTACCCCGTACCCACTACCCTGCACCCACTACCCTGTACCCACTACCCTATACCCACTATACGCTACCTTCCGACCACAACCAGCAAACACCAACAAACCATGCATGACTACACCAAACTCCGGATCTGGAACGATGGGCTCGATCTTGTTGAGGAAGTCTACAAGGCAACCGAGGACTTCCCCAAGGACGAGCGATTCGGTCTAACGAGCCAGGTGCGCCGTTCTGCGGTATCCATGCCTTCGAATATTGCAGAGGGTGCTGGTCGTCGAACTCCAGGTGAGTTCAAGCAGTTCTTGGGTATCGCGACAGGATCGAGTTGTGAACTGCACACCCAACTGATCATCGCCAACCGGCTTGGATTCATGGACCATGGCGTGCTGGTCGCACTCACGGAACGCATCGTCGGGATCCAGAAAGGAGTTTTCAAGTTAGATGGCACATTGGTCGGCAAGAAGTAGCCGCTAACACACCTCGCTTCACTACCCGGTACCCTGTACCCGCTACTCTGTACCCACCACCAAATGTCCGAATTCAAGAAACCCACCACCGAAGCCGAGTTCGCAGCCAACTTCCACCCGAAGAAGCCGCTGATGAGCGATACCGAAGCGTACTACGAGAGCTCGCGTTGCCTGTATTGCTACGACGCACCGTGCATCAACGCCTGCCCCGCGGGGATAGACATCCCGAACTTCATCCGGCAGATCAACAACGACAACAAGGACGGGGCCGCGAAGACGATCTACGAGAGCAACTGGTTCGGACATGCCTGCGGGAACGTTTGTCCAACGGAAGAGCTTTGCGAAGGCGCCTGTGTGTACAACAACGGTGATGTGAAGCCGATCGAGATCGGGCGATTGCAGGCACATGCCACGGACAAGGTGATCCGTGCGAAGAAGAAGTTGTTCATCACGGGCAAGGCTTCCGGCAAGAAGGTGGCGGTGATCGGCGCTGGCCCGGCTGGAGTCTCGTGCGCATGCGAGCTGCGGATGCTGGGCCATGCGGTGGATATCTACGAAGCGAAGGCCAAGCCCAGCGGGCTCTGCGTGTATGGCGTGGCGCCGTACAAACTCACCAACGAGGAGGCGCTGGACGAGATGGCCTACCTCCAGGAGCAGTTCGGCTTCAACGTGTACTACAACAAACCGGTGACCAGTCGCGCGGACCTGGATCGGCTGGAAGAGGAGTACGATGCCATCTTCATCGGCATCGGCCTAAGTGGAACATCGAAGCTCGGTGTGCCCGGCGAGGACAAGCGTGGTGTGATGGGTGCGTTGGAGTTCGCGGAAGAGTTGCGGAACAAGCACCAATCGATGTTGGTCGGGAACAAGGTGATCGTATTGGGCGGTGGCAATACAGCGATGGATGCCGCGAGCGAGTGCTGCCGCATGGGTGCGGAGAGCGTGATCATCGCCTATCGTCGTGGGCCGGAAGAAATGGGGGCCTACAGCTTTGAGTTCGACCTGGCGAAGAAGAGCGGGTCGAAAGCGCTGTTCAACGTGGCGCCCGTGGAAGTGATGGGCAACGGCTCCGTGACCGGCGTGAAGTTCATCCGCAACAGGACCGCGTACGGCAAGATGGAAGCGATCCCCGGCAGCGAGTTCGTGGAACCGTGCGACATGGTGCTACTCGGGACCGGTCAAGGCAAGCAGGTTGAACTGCTGGAGCAGATCAGCGGTGTGAAACTGGACCAGAAGGGCCGCATCCTGGACAACCGTGGTCGCATCGTGGTGAACGAACTCTACCAGACCAGCAACCCGAAGTACTTCGCGGCGGGTGATGCGGTGAACGGTGGGGTGGAAGTGGTGAATGCCGCTGCGGAGGCCAAGAGAGCGGCACATGGGATAGATGGGTTCTTGGGAAAGCGCGGATGATGGACGTACATTTGAGTAAACGCGGTATTCATGCAACTCACAGCGATCATAGAGCGCTCACCGGACGGGTGGCTCGTAGGGCAACTGGAGGAACTTCCGGAAGTGATCTCGCAAGGGCGCACGCAGCAGGAACTCCTTGACAATCTTCGGGATGCCATGGAGCAATTGTTCCTTGCAAACAAGCAGCAGGCGGCGATGGACAATGCGGGCCGCGATGTTTCGCGGGCGGACCTGAAGGTGGTCTGAATGAAGCGGTTGGTGCTGATCAAGCATTTGGAGCGCCATGGTTGCGTTCTCATGCGTGAAGGAGGCAACCACTCCATCTATCTGAACCCTGCCAACAACAAGCGCACTGCGGTAGGAAGGCACCGCGAACTGGCCGACCTGCTCTGCCAGAAGGTCTGTAAACAACTCGATATTCCACCGGTAAAGTGAGCCGGGCAAGACATAGTTTAACATGGCCGACCTCCGAACCAACCTCGCCGGCATCAAAAGCCCGAACCCCTTCTGGCTGGCCTCCGCGCCACCCACGAACAGCGGCTACCAGATCATGAAAGCCTTCGACGCGGGCTGGGGTGGAGCCGTGTGGAAGACCCTCGGCGTACCCGTGGTGAACGTGAGCAGCCGCTACGGCAGTGTGAACTACCGCGACAAACGCATGGTGGGCTTCAACAACATCGAGCTGATCACCGACCGTCCGTTGAAGGACAACCTGCGCGAGATCAGCGAGGTGAAGAAGCGCTTCCCCGACAACGCCGTGATCGCGTCGCTGATGGTGGAGACACGCGAAGAGTGGCACAACATCATCCGCGATGTGGAGAACGCCGGTGCGGATGGCATCGAGCTGAACTTCGGTTGCCCGCACGGCATGTGCGAACGCGGCATGGGCAGCGCGGTTGGGCAGGAGCCGAAGGTGTTGCAGACCATCGTGGAGTGGGTGAAGGAGGTCGCGAAAGTCCCGGTGATCACCAAGCTCACGCCGAACATCTCGGACATCACCCGGCCGGCGCGTGCAGCGAGGGCTGGTGGAAGCGATGCGATCTCGCTGATCAATACCATCCAGAGCATCGTGGGCGTGGACATCGATCGTTTCGTGCCCTATCCGGTGGTGGATGGAAAGAGCACCAACGGTGGCTATTGTGGTCCTGCTGTGAAACCCATCGCGCTGAACATGGTGAAGAACTGCGCGCAGCATCCCGAGGTGGACCTGCCGATCAGTGGCATCGGTGGGGTAGAGAACTGGCGCGATGCCGTGGAGTTCATCCTGCTCGGTGCCACCACGGTACAGGTATGCACCGCCGTGATGCACTTCGGCTTCGGCATCATCCGCGAGATCCTGCCGGGCATCGAGCGCTACATGGACGAGAAGGGTTTTGCGACCATCGAGGACTTCCGTGGCAAGGCGCTGCCCAACGTGAAGCATTGGGAAGACCTCAACTTGAAGTACAAGGTCGTCGCCAACATCAACAAGGACAAGTGCATCGGCTGCCAGCTCTGCTACACCGCCTGCGAGGATGGTGCGCATCAGGCCATCGCCCTAAGCACCGACCCAGCGGACCGCATCCCCAGCATCATCGACGAGAACTGCGTGGGTTGTAACCTCTGCTCGCTCGTCTGTCCCGTGGAGGATTGCATCACCATGGAGCGCCGCGATGATGCGAAGCAACACTTGAGCTGGGCGGAACGCACGGCAGCTGGGAACATCCCGAAGACCTTCAATGATGAACTGGCGGGCGGCCTGCACCATTGGGTGCCGGAGCCTGCCGAGGCGTTGGCGAAGAAGAAGCCGAGGCATTACAAGGGGTGAGGAACTCAGTTGTCAGTTGTCGGTTCGGCCCGTCGCACTGGGCTTTCGCGCGTTCGCCGGAACGCACTTCATGATGAATCGTATATGGCATTTCGGGCATTGTGCGTGGAGTCGTGCGACGGACCGAACCGACAACTGACAACCAAAACAACCAATGATCAATGGCTACCGTCAAACACTTCAAAGAGCTACGTGCGTGGCAGCAATGTCGGGAGGTGCGTATGCGGATCCGCACGTTGGTGAAGACCTGGCCTGCTGAAGAGCGTTTTCGACTGACCGATCAGATCATTCGTTCCAGCCGTGGCCCGACAACACATATCTCGGAAGGTTATGGCCGATTCTACGAGAAGGAGAACATCCGCTACTGTCGCACTGCACGGGGCTCGCTCTACGAAACCCAGGATCATCTCATCACCGCCTGTGATGACGGGATCATCACCGAGCAGGTCATGAAGGAACACTTCGATCTTGTCGAACTGGCCATCGTGACGGTAAATGGTTACATCAAATACCTCAAAGGCCTATCGATCGCGAAGAGCAGCAGTGTGTCTGAGCCTCAAGCCACTTATGGTGTTCAAGCGACCACGATCTTAGCACCTCCGGATATCGAAGGCTCAACGGAGGTTGTTCTGTAACGCAGCTTGAACGGCAAGGAGTTGAGCGTGCGAGCGCCAAGTGCGACGAGCCGGACCGACCAACAACCGACAACCAACTTCAATGGACGAATTCATGCAAGCCGCCGTCGACGAAGCCCGCTTGGGCCGGTCACAGGGTGGCATCCCCATCGGATCCGTGCTGGTGCGCGAGGGAAAGATCATCGCCAAGGGCCACAACAAGCGCGTGCAGGAGAAGAACCCCATCCTGCATGGCGAGATGGATTGCCTCAACAACGCGGGCCGCATCGGCAGCTATAAGGGCACGGTGATCTATTCCACCCTGATGCCCTGCTACATGTGCGCGGGCACCATTGTGCAGTTCAAGATCAAGAAAGTGATCGTGGGCGAGAGCCGCACCTTCCCCGGCGCCAGGGCCTTCATGGAAAGCCACGGCGTTGAGGTGATCGACCTGGACCTGCCTGAGTGCGTGCGGATGATGGAGGAATTCATCGCCGCGGAGCCGGAGCTGTGGAACGAGGACATAGGAGAGTAGAGCGCCGACGACGCTGATCGCGTTGAACAACGGCGATCAGGAGGCTTTTTGTTGGCCTGATCCTCGAGCGTCGTGATCACCTGTGTCATCAGCATTCCATTCGGACTCCTCAACAGAAAAGCGGCCACCCCTTTCGGAGCAGCCGCAATTCGTTTGGAGGGTAAAGGTTACTTGGCTACCACTACCCGGAAGTCGGACCGTTGCCCGTTCTCAAAGTCAATATGGAACTGGTAGGTTCCCGCGCTCATGCCTGCAAGATCAACAGTAAGGGTGCCATCCCCGCCAACCACGACCTTCCGCTCGGCAACGAGCTGGCCATCCAAACTGAAGATGCGCAGTGCTGCACCGCCATTGAAGCCCTTCATGGGGATACGAAGGTGATCACGTGTCGGGTTGGGGTACGGTGTCAGTTCGACCTTGTCATTCTCGTTGATCCCGATGCTTGAGGTCACTACGGTCTCGATGGATATGGCGGGGCCACCACCTACGCCATTAAAACCATTGTACCACGTTGGTCCAACCTTCAGTACACTCGTCGGCTCGATCGAGTAATCCGCGTTGGCCGCGTAATCCACAGCCTCATTCCATCCTTGACGGATGATGGAATCCTGGGTCTCTACGCAGAACAAGTAGCGCTGGCTGTTGTCCAGTGCGATCGGTGAGGAGAAGGGGATCAGAACAGCCTGACTTTGGAGATCTTCGGTATAGGTGTACGATCCGTTGTCCAATGTGGTGAGGCCTCCATCGGTCGGGATCGTGTACGCATTGGAGATCTCGTCGGTCCAAAGGAAGGCGTATGTGGTGATCAACCTGTCAGTAAGCGCACTGTCGTTCGGTTCCACGATATCAGCCGGCGTACGGGCCGAGAACCGCATGCCCGTGACAGATAACCGCCCACCATTCGGGTTCTGGAATGCGATACAGGTACGGAATGGTCCCGTGAAACCGCTGGGGACAACATGCATTTCGGCGTTGGGTAAGCTCGTTGCCGGATCCACGGGGACATAGCTCAACACCTCGCCGAAATACATGGGGCAGGAATAGCTGTTGTCCTCGGCAAATTCATCCGCGACATCGCTCTCCGCAGTATAGGTGAGTTGGTAGGACCCGTCCCAGGTATCCTGGCTCAGGTCCGGAAGGGAGATGAACACACTGTCACCAGGATTCAGCGTGGCTACTTCGGAAACCTCGTTGTAGATCTCCGTGGACCCCTGGGTCACTACTGCGCGGAGCCGAACGGGTCCTTGGGTAGCGCTGCCGAAGTTGTGTACGAAGCCTCCCAGGGTGACCATGAATTCGCCGGGGTTGGCGGTAAGGGCCCGCGGCAGCGCGGCGGCACTCGGCACCAGGAAATCGAACCCATCCACGCTGAGGTTATTCGGGAACGCACCAAAGTTGTTCCCGATGAATGCGTTAACTGGCTCTACATCCATGACCGCTCGGATCTCGGCGCCATTCGTCTGCGAGATCATCGCCACCGGAATGGTCACGTCCATGCCATAGGTGCCGCCTTGCATGTTGATGGCCATGTTATCGCTGTTATTGATCAGTAGGACGGCCAGCGCTCCGGCGTCCTGAGCGTTCAACGCCTTCAGGGAGAAATTGCAGGTACCGCGGTAGATCACGGCGATCTTCCCCGCCAGTTCCTCACCGTTCACCAGGGCTTCGCAGCCGAGTGAATCCGCAGCCGTGCCATCAACACCCAACGCCAGTTCGCCTTGAACGGCGTTGGCGGGTACCGTTAGATCGGCAACAGCCCAACCGTTGTCCGCGGTCGCATATACATTGGAATATGAGCCAGCAATGGATCCGGGGCTAAGGACCTGTACCACCACATTCCCTTGCCCGCTGGCAAGTCCCGCTGTAATCGTCGCAAAGAGTGCGAGTAAAGGTTTCTTCATCATGATCTTGGCACCGGCCGGTTTAATTTACGTTTGAGCAGAGCCGGTTCCACAATGATAGCCTGAATTGCGGGATGATCTTCTGACGTTTCGCACTGGATCATGGGAATGCTGGTGGACATGACCGTGCAGAGACTGCATAATCTCCTGATGATCAATGATGTATTATCCGCTGATGGCGAGACTGGCCGCCAGTGTGAGTTTGTATGCGGCATCTCATAGGAATGACCTTGCCCTTCGTGGTTCTTCAAGCTCCATCCTGCCTGGATCTGGTTGTACACATGTTCACCTGGGTGAACTGGAAGTTACCTCATACATCCGGGCTTTGTACGAACACCAGCCGCTCAGGTGCCCGCATCCTCATCAAGAACCCATTCCTCATCAACGCTAGGTGTTCGAGGATCGGGTTCAGGTGTGGATCAACCGGGCAACGCTCATGCCACCACCTTCAACGACACGGACCTGTATCAACCCAGCCACGTACGTGGAGAGGTCCACCGGTATGCGATTGACGCCTTCACCCAGTTCGATGTCCCACTTGCTCAGCAGCCGACCTTGAACGTCGTAGAGACCGATCTCAGCAAGGCCCGCACGTGTGGCCGCATAACTCACCTCACACGAGCGATCAGCAGGGTTCGGGAAACAATAGAGCCTCGTACCCGCTTTCGCGAAGTGAGCGGTGATCGTACCATCCGAGGCAAAGGATCGCCGCAGGTGTTCGGTCGTGGGTCTGAATGCGACATCCGCACTGTAACTCCAGTGATCCAGTTTGAATCCAGGGGCAGGGGTGACGGACACATCGATATCGTTCCCGTTGAAATAGATCCCATCGAATGGAAGGGCAGGTTTCAGGGTGTTCACGTGAAGTAAGCCAGCATCCGGAGGGAAAACCTCGAAACGGAGGTTTGCGGTATTCGGCAAGCCATACCATTCGAGCACATCTTCGCGCATGTGGTCGCCTCGTTCACGCATCCATTCGGGAAGCATCTGCCCACTATGCAGTTCCCAGGTTGAGGGGTCCGTTCCCCAGCGGGTGAAATGCCTTGGGATCTCATCCCGGATGGTGCGCCGGATCCGATCATTCTCGGCCAGCATGGCATCGGGGGACAAACAGGTATTCATCAAGTCGGCCAATCGGTTCAGGAAACCACGGCGGAACTCCGGTCGTTCCATCAAGCTTTCGAAAATCTCGGCGTGGATGAAGCCATCGCGATGTACCAAGACCCAGAAGAACATGTCGAAGTCGATCGGGATCCACGGTGCGGCTGCGAGCGTGGCATCCAGGTCGTACATCAGGTAACGCCATTTCCCTTCATGGATGGATGGCTTCCAATACTTCAGGTTGTTCGATGGCCAGTCGGAATTCCCCGCGAACATCTCCAAGGCGAAATAGTCCGTGAAGCTCTTCAGGTCGATCAAGCTGTCCACAAAGGCGAAATGAACGTCATCGGCCATATCGTGCCCACGGATGAACCACTGCAACGAATCGAAGTGCAGGCTATCACCTTGGATCACATGGTTCTCCTCGTCCATGAGGAGGATGGCATCGCGTTCCTCACCATGGTTCAAAGCCAGGTAGTCCACATCCACCCGTTCCCTGATGTTGTGAATGCCCCAGTAGGCGCCGTTCAGGTACACCACACTGGGTTTGAAGCCCAACACGTCGATGTCCAGCCCTGCGTGAAGGGCCAACTGATGCCAGAATCCATCGCGGTAGTGGGCCTGGCACCAATCGCTCCCGGAGTTGCGAAGCACCAAGCGCTTGAAGGATGCCGCTGCGGGTTTCTCCGGGAAGAAGGGATACTCCATCCTGTCCTTGCCATACCGATCCCGTGCGGTGAGCCGTAAGGGACGCTGGGGTTTATTCCGAGATGAACGCCCACCATGGATCCGCAGTTCCACGTCCTGATCGATCCTTTTCACCCTCGCTTCATCGAAGTACTCGAATCGTACTTCGATCCCACGTTCATCCCAGAAGTTCGCGCCCCAGAAGGGATATACGGTATCCGCTTCCGGGCCCAATTCGTAGAGCCCAAGGGTATCGTCAAAGAGACTGTCGGGATGTACGCTCAGGGAGATCACGGGCAGGTCGGAAGTGGCATCGATGAAATACGAGCCCGCAGTGACCACGGATGGTAGATGACCCGTTCGGTAAGCCATTGCCTTGATCACACCCGTTTGTTCCATGGTGATCGGCCCGGCGTAGACGGTGGAACCGGTATCGGGATCGCGGCCGTCCATGGTCACGTGAATGGAACATGCGTCGCAGGAGGTGATGACCACCGTTGCCGCGTTGTTGTGGAAGCCGGGTGGTGGGACAAAGCTGGGGGCCTGGGCATAGCCTTCAAAGGCGGTGCTGGTATTCGGGCTACCGGGTGTGGGCTGGTCGAAGACGGCGGTCGAACCCGAGGCGCTCCGGCCCGCCGAGTGATCCGGTTTCAGGAAGGGGAGGTGCAGTACATCCACAATTCCCTGGCCGGTGCGGCTCAACACTACCGGCTCTCCGTCGGTGTCCAACTTGAATGCGAAATGATGGCCATCGCTATTGTCCTCTCCGTGGAAAACAAGCAGGAAGGCTCCGGGAGCCAGGGTTACCGCGGGTAGGGGCCATTTCCATGGTCGGGCTTGATCATCGCTCAAGTGGTATCCGCTGAGATCCACGGCGGATGACCCTGCATTGTGCAACTCGATCCAATCCGTGGTCGCACCTTGTGTGTCCGATGCGTTGCCCAGGTTCTTGCTGCACGCCTCGTTCACGACCACCTGTCCAATTCCAGGTACGCCCCAGAAGAGTGGTAGGAGCAGTAGCGTGAGGCGATGGTTCATGGAGCCTCTGTTCGGTGAGGTGTATCGCGTTCTTAATGCCTGAACCGCACGAACAACCGCCCGAAGTTATCACTGTCCTTGTCGATCCGGTGATACATCCGCTTGACGTGGGGCTGCTGAAGGAAGCGGATGACCTTCTTCTTCAGCTGTCCGCTGCCCTTGCCCGGAATGATCTCCACGATGGGGATCCGCTTGTCCACGGCTTCCGCCATGATCTCGTTCAAGGCACGATCGATGTCCCGACCCTTGTTGTGGATGTCGTGCAGGTCGAGTTTCAATTTGGCCATGGATCACGCGCGCACGTCCGCGTACTCCTCTTTGCGTCGATCCATCATCTTCAGGGCGAACGGGCACAGGGGTGAAACGCGAAGCTTGTTCTTCCGGGCATAGGCGATCGCCGCGTCGAGCAGTTTCATGCCCACGCCCTTCCCCTCCGAGCCGGGGAATCCTTCGGTATGCTCGATGATGATCCTTGCCGGGCCTGTGACCGAATACACCATCTCTCCGATCAGTTGGTCACTTTCCATGGCCAAGAAGGCTCCTGTATTGTCGGTGTGGCGGTGGTCAATGGTCATGGGTCGTGGATCAAGTGTGCGAAGATCGTGCAGCCGGTCCGGATGATCAGGGATCTATTGCCAACTTGCACCCATCGGTGTACGAAGACCGGCTGCTTCCGATGAAGATGCGTATCAATAGGCTGCTCGATCGAGCACTGATCCCGGACAATGGGGGTGAACTCCTGTTCTACCAGCGCAGTGATGATTACACGATCGAAGTGGCCGGGATGACCGGTGAGTTGATGACCACCGCGCACCACGGTTCGGAAGATGCACTCGCTGAACTGGCGCTACGGAAGGTGAGGAACGCATCGGAGGCTAGTGTGGTGATCGGTGGGCTTGGTATGGGTTTCACACTGGCTGCCGTGCTGAAGATCGTGGGGATGAAGGGCAAAGTGATCGTGGCCGAACTGGTGCCGCAGGTGGTGGACTGGAACAAAGGCCCCATGGGTGCCTTCGCCGGTTATCCGGTGAATGATCCGCGCACCATCGTGCATGTGGGGGATGTGCTGGACCTGGTCCGTTACGGAAGCGCTACCTACGACGCCATCCTGCTCGATACCGACAACGGTCCCGAAGGTCTTACACATGCGCGGAACAACCGTTTGTATTCGCATCGTGGTCTACAGTCCGCGTACAACGCCTTGAAACCCGGTGGAGTACTGGCGGTATGGTCCACGCATGCACACGATCCATTCACACGTCGATTAGCGCTGGTCGGCTTCCGTGTGGAGGAACGGAAGGTACACGCGAATCGGGACAAAGGCACTAAGCATCATCTCTGGTTCGCCGTGCGGCCCTGAGGCTCAGTGCTTGAACCGCACGAACAACCTGCCGAAGTTGTCGCGGACCTTGTCGATGCGCTGGTAGGTCTTCTTCACCTCTGGTAGTTGCAGGAAGCGCAGCACCTTCTTCTTCAACTGCCCGCTGCCCTTTCCGGGGATGATCTCCAGCATATCGATGCGGCGATCGATGCAGTGGTCCATCGCCTCGCACAGCGCCCGGTCGATCTGGTCGCCCTTGTTGAAGTGGTCGTGGAGGTCGAGCTTGTGCTTGCTCATGGCCGCTACGCGAAGTACGTTTGATACCACTCCTTTTCCCAGTGATCGCGCTCATCGGTCAATGTGTGCGTACCGTCCAACAGGTCGCGGAGCATGCGCAACGAACGGTCATCGCGCTGGGAGATCACCGGGATGCCCGCACGGATCAACGCTGCGGCCGCCACGCCCGGGCCTTGTTGGTACAGCTTGTCCTTCGCGAAGCGTGAGCCCAGGTAGGTCACCGTGCTGCCGCACGCTCCGCTGATGTCCATCAGTATCGCCAGGTCCACCTGTTCACGCAAGGCCAGGTCTCGCATGGCGAGGGCGGCCTTCACCATGCCGGTGGTCCAGTCGGTGCCGTCCTCGGCCACGGACCGTGCCTTGCCGTCCAGCACATCGAAGCCGTTGCCGCCATGGTTGTCGGGCGTCATGCGCGGCGTTCCGAAGGAAAAGTCCTCGGGGCAGAACATCACCAAGCGCACCTCGGGGCGGGCCAACCAGCTACGGAGCGATGCGTGATCACCATTGGTGCCACCATCAACACCGCAGCCCACTCCGCCCAGGCAAGCGCTCAGCAGGACCACCAGCGGGCGGTCCACCGTAGGCTGCGGGCGCATGAAAAAGTCCGGTGGCGGAAGGTGTGCGGGCCGCTCCATGCCGCAAGGTAGTTGTGCTCTTCGCTTTCAGATCCGCGTGCGCAGCATCCCCTTGATCACCTCGGTCTGCTTCACGTCCATCTCCGCCTTCTTCGCGAAGGTCTTCCACTTCTTCACCCCGGCCACCACTTCATCGATGATCGCATCGGCCTTCTTGATGTTCATCTCCTTGGCCACGGCCAGCAGGTCGTCGCGGGTGATGTCCGAGCGCTTGCCGCGCACGCTCATCTGGTGCTGCTTCAGCCAGATGTTCGCGGGGTTGTAGGCGAAGGTGATGTCGTAGGCAGGGCTGAGGTGCCACTCGCCCTGCGGGTCCATCAGGAAGGAAGTGTTCTTCGTGTGGTCATCGCAGTTGCGGGCGATGACGTGAAGCACTTGCGGCAGAAGAACACCACGGCATCGGGGTTGGGCAGGCCCGGCAAGCGCATCAGCCCTTAGGCCTCTTCGTAGCTGTAGCGCACCGGATCGTTGAAGCCCATGTGGGCCACCCAGCAAAAGCGTGGCCATGTGCAGGCGCACTGCCTCGCAGGTCCTGCCATGCCGGTCGAAGCGCTGGGTGAGGAAATGCGCGCGGCCCTGTTCCTCCAGCAACGCTTCGCGTTCGCCCTTCTCGCGGCTGGTCTTGAACTTCTCGTTGGCTTGCTGCTACAGAATGATCCCACTGCGGCCGAAGTACGGGGTGTTTTACTTCACCCGCTTTCCCTCCATCTCACCGCCCTGCCGGAAGGTGAGCCTGTTCACGGTGCCATCGGCCTCGGGGTGGAAGGTCATGCTGGCATCCACCACGGTGAGGAAGAACTCATGCGGCGCGGAGCCGAACACCTCGAACTCCTGCTGGCCGGTGGCGCGTACGAAGAAGCGGTCGCCCTCAGTACGGAATGTCAGTGTGAAGCCGGGGGCCAGTTCATATTCGCCCACGTAGGGTTGCAGATCGGCGTGCTGCAGTGCGATCGCCTTGCGCACGGGCAGGGGCTTGTCGGTCCGGGTCAGCATTTCTTCATGGTCGCGTGCTTGGAACAGGGCTCCGGTCACCTTGCTGTCGGCGCGTTGGAAATGCAGGTTGATCACATCATGCGTGTAAATGAAGCGGTCCTCACCCAAATACCGGAGATCGAAGCGGCCGCCCCCTTGGCGCTGTGCATGCAAGCCATGGACGTCGGCCGTGATGTAGCGCTCCACACCGTCCGCGTTCACGTACACCCCGGTGTATTGTTGCGCCAGTTCGGCCGGTAGTGGCTGTTCGGCTCCACCATACGGTTTGCCCAGGGCGATCGCCGCCAGCTTGGGTGCCAGCGCCGAAGCATCTGAGGATTCCCGGTTCACCAGCACCCCCACGAAGATCTCCTCCTGCGGCAGGTACACCACATTGCTCGTGGCACCGTCGATGCCGCCACTGTGCTCGTGTGTGGGACTTCCCTGCACGTTCATGAACATCCAGCCGTAGCCGTAATGGGAAAGCGAGCCATCCGCCAACCTGTGGTCCGTGAAGGCCTTTTCGCGCATGGCGGGTGAAAGCAAAGGGCCCTTGTGTACCGCCGTGTTCCACTTCCACAGGTCGCCCACGGTGCTGCGGATCGCGCCTGCACCGCGAGGCCAGGTGAGGCTGACCGGGGAAGCCGGTATCCAACCATCGCCTTCGGGCTGGTAGCCAAGGCCCGGTTCGTTCGGCAGCATGGCACTGGCCAGTGATGCGCTGCTCTCCGCCATGCCCGCCGGGCGCAGCAGGTGTTCCGCCACATAGTCCGTCCACGACATGCCGGAAGCCCGTTCCACGATGGCCGTGAGCAGGATGTAGCCGCTGTTGCTGTAGCTCCACTTCGTGCCCGGCTCGAATTCCAGCGGCAGGTCCTTGAAGTACGCGATCAGCTCGGGCAGCGTGGCCTCTTTGGCATAAGCCTCCGCATGGTACAGCGGAAGGTCCGTGAAATTCGGTATGCCCGAGGTGTGCGTCAGCAGGTGCTCGATCGTGACCGGGTGCTCTTTCCTCGGGAAGTCCACGTACTTCTGGATCTCGTCGGTCACCTTCAACTTGCCCTGTTCCGCGAGTTGCAGGATCGCCACGCCGGTGAACTGCTTGGTTACGCTGCCGATGCGCAGTTGGCTCGCCGTGGTCAACGGCTTTTTCGTGGCCAAGTCGGCCAGGCCTATCGCACGTTCGTACAGCACCTGATCGCCCTTGGCCACCAGTACCACACCACCGGGCGCATCGGCGGTGAAGTGTTCGGCCAGGGCGGCGTCGAACAGGGCCTGATGGTCCGGGGTGGACTGGGCCGTTGCGAGGATCGGCGCAACCAATATGGCCGTGGCCAGGATACGGATGGTGCCGGTGATCGTAGTCATGACCATGGGACGCACATCCGGCATGGGCCGGTTACACGGGTTGGAAGGTGGCATTGGGCAAAACGCGGAGCATCCACCTCGGCATGGATCACCGCGTTTGCGGCGTGCCCGGGATCAGGTCTGCATCAGCCTGGTAATGACCCCCTTCGCCGCCTTCGGGATCTTGGTTCCCGGCCCGAACACATCGAAGCAGCCGGCTTGCTTCAAAAAGTCGAAGTCGTTGGGGGGGATCACGCCACCGGCCACCACAAGGATATCCGGGCGTTTCCAGGTGTCGCGCAATTCCTTGATCACCTCGGGCACCAAGGTCTTGTGGCCACCGGCGAGGCTGCTCACACCCAGCACATGCACGTCGTTCTCAATGGCCTGCTTGGCCACTTCCTGCGGCGTTTGGAACAGCGGGCCGATGTCCACGTCGAAGCCGATGTCGGCGAAGCTGGTGGCGATCACCTTGGCGCCGCGGTCGTGGCCGTCCTGGCCCATCTTGGCCACCAGGATGCGCGGGCGGCGTCCTTCCTGCTTGGCGAATTCATCAGCAAGGCGCATGGCCTCCTTCATCTCCGGATCTTGCATGGCTTCCGCGGAATAAATACCACTGATCGTACGTGGCACGGCAGCATAGCGGCCAAAAGCTTGTTCCAAGGCGTCGCTGATCTCCCCCAAGGTGGCGCGGGCGCGGGCGGCGTTGACGGCGAGTTCGAGGAGGTTCCCGCGCGCAGGGCCATCCGACAGCCCAGTGCTCCGCGCAGCACTCGTCAATGCTTCCAGCGCTTCTTTCACTTTCCCCTCGTGCCGCGCCGCCTTCACCTTCCTCAACCGCTCCACCTGCTGTTCACGCACCTTCGCATTGTCCACTTCCAGCAACTCGATCGGGGTCTCCTCATCCACCTCGTAGGCGTTCACACCGATGATCTTGTCCTTGCCGGTATCGATGCGGGCTTGTCGCTTCGCAGCGGCTTCCTCGATGCGCATCTTGGGCAGGCCGCTTTCGATCGCCTTGGCCATGCCGCCGAGTTCTTCCACTTCCATGATGCGCTCCCAGGCCTTGTGTACGAGTTCGTGCGTGAGGCTTTCCACATAATAACTACCGCCCAGCGGGTCGATCCACTTGGTGATGCCGCTGTTCCTCTGCAAGTACAGCTGTGTGTCGCGCGCGATCTTGGCGCTGAAGTCGGTGGGCAGCGCGATCGCCTCGTCCAGCGAGTTGGTGTGCAGCGATTGCGTGCCACCAAGCACGGCCGCCAACGCTTCCACCGTGGTGCGCGCGATGTTGTTGTAGGGATCCTGCGCGGTGAGGCTCCAGCCGCTGGTTTGGCAGTGGGTGCGCAGGGCCAGGCTCTTTTTGTCCTTCGCGCCGATCCCGTGCAGCATCTTGGCCCAGAGCAGGCGCCCGGCGCGCATCTTGGCCACTTCCATGAAGAGGTCCATGCCGATGCCCCAGAAGAAGCTGAGGCGCGGTGCGAATTCGTCCACGCCCATGCCGGCAGCCATACCGGTGCGCACGTATTCGAGGCCGTCGGCCAGGGTGTAGGCCAGCTCCAGGTCGGCGGGTGCACCGGCCTCGTGCATGTGGTAGCCACTGATGCTGATGCTGTTGAACTTGGGCATCTTCTTCGCGCAGTAGCTGAAGATGTCGCCCACGATGCGCATGCTCGGCCCTGGCGGATAGATGTAGGTGTTGCGCACCATGAACTCCTTGAGGATGTCGTTCTGGATGGTGCCCTGCAACTGTTCCGCGCTTACGCCTTGTTCTTCCGCCGCCACGATGAAGAAGGCCATGATGGGCAGCACTGCGCCGTTCATGGTCATGCTCACGCTCATCTTGTCCAGCGGGATCTGGTCGAAGAGCAGCTTCATGTCCTCCACGCTGCTGATGCTGACGCCCGCCTTGCCTACGTCGCCCTTCACGCGCGGATGGTCCGCGTCATACCCGCGGTGGGTGGCCAGGTCGAAGGCCACGCTGAGGCCCATCTGCCCGGCCGCGAGGTTGCGGCGGTAGAAGGCGTTGCTCTCCTCGGCCGTGCTGAAGCCGGCGTACTGGCGGATGGTCCACGGCCTTATGGCGTACATGCTGCCGTACGGGCCGCGCAGATATGGCGGTATGCCGGCCGCGAAGTGCAGGTGTTCCAGTTTTTCGGTATCGACCGGGGTGTAGAAGGGCTTGAGCGGGATCTCTTCTCTATTCGGAATGCTGGGTGAGAATGGTGAGGGTGGAGAAAGTGATGAGGGAGGACGTGCCGCCACCTTCTCACCAACTTCACCCTTTTCACCACCCTCACCCATTGCATTCACCAGTACATCCGTCAATCGCTCCACGGTGTAAGAGCCGCCGATGGGATCCGCCACACGGCCAAGGAAGCTCTCATCGCGCAGCAGGTTGTGGATGTTGCGCACTACACGCCGACTGAGCGCATCGCCTTCGGGGATCCGCGGGGTCGGTATCGAGAGCCCATCGCAACCGCCGGCGATCGCACTGATGGCTTGCAACGTGGCGCGGATCAGGTTCTCATGGGCGGAACTCGTTCCGGTGGGAAAGGACACCACGACCTGGATCCAGGTGGTGTGCGAGCAGTCGTGCGTGGGCTTGAACTCATCCACCACTGCGGCCCACGCTTCGCGGAAGGCACGCAGCCGCGCTGCTTCCACGAACAAGTCGTCCCCCAGATGAAGGCGGAACTGGATCCGGGCGCAGGCATTGTCCGTGCTGAAGCCCATCGCCAACAACCGCACCAACAGGTCGCGACCGATCCGTATTGCTTCCTTGTCCGCAGGATCATCGACCTCGAACAGACGGACCAACGGGAAAGCTTGCAAGGGTTCCTGCAGGTCCGCCACGGCCGCATCGTGCGGCATGCCCATGCACACGCTCAGCTCAGCCGGCATGATCCCCTGCCGCTCCGCCTCGCGCTCCAGCCAACGCAGGGTGGCCACGTCGCCCCCGTTCAACTGCAGGTCGATGGCACCGAAAAGCACATCCTTCAGCACCTCTGGCAACCTCGAGAGGTCGCCCGTTACCCGCACGCTGTCCATCCCGTTCATGAGCGCCTCGAGTACCAGATCATTCGCGTTGGCGGCAGAAGCATCCACCTCGAAGGTGCCGCGCCAGGCATTGCCATCGCGTTCCACCCCCCGGCGGCGGGTACCGATCGGCCCGCTTTCTCCGGACATGTGAAAGGGCGGAAGCGCCGTGCCGTTCACCAGCACGTGCAGCGTGGACAGTTCCTTGTCCTTCAGTTCCTTCTTGATCACGGCCTCCCACTGCGCACGCGTGGCGGGGGGGAAGACGCTGAACAGGTTCTCGTTGGCCATCGGGGCGAAGTTCGTGCAAGTCGCCTTTTCATTACCTTGCACGGGGATCAACGATCGGCCCGGTCTTTGATAATACCTCCACAACCCAACATCAACCATGAAGAAGATCTTTGCATTGCTCACCTGTTTCGCTTTCGTGGGTGTCCTTAGCGCCCAGACCACCACATCCGACAACACCGAACCGGTCAAAACCGAAAAGGTGAAGGAATGTGCGAAGGGAGAGAAGGCGAAAGCTGGCTGCTGCGCTGGTAAAGCGAAGGCATCCAAGGATACCAAAGCCTCCACAACGGAGGTGACCACGGATGCACCGAAAGCCGGTTGCTGCGCTGGCAAAGCGAAAGCGTCGACCGGTGGTTGCCACGGCGCGAAAGCCGATGGACATGGTCACGCTCATGGCAGTGACCATGCGAGCTTGAAGGAGCATGTATGCACCGAAGCCTGCAAGGAGGGTGCCCATGCCTATGCTTGTGGTGAGGTGGGGCATACCTGCTCCGAGGCCTGCCACGCCCACGCCCATTGAACAACAACTGCATGAAAGCCCCGCCATTAGGCGGGGCTTTCGTGTTTCCATGCGGTTCCGCTCGTAGGACTACCTTTAGCCCATGCACATCACCAAGAACGCTGTGGTCTCATTCCACTACACATTGAACGATGCCGATGGTAAGTTGCTGGATACCAGCGCTGGGCGCGATGCGTTCGCCTACATCCAGGGCCACCAGATGATCGTACCAGGCCTGGAAAAACAACTGGAAGGACGACAGGCTGGCGATAAGGTGTTGGCGGTGGTACCGGCTGCGGAGGGATATGGCGAACTGAACCCCTCTTTGGTGCATAAGGTGCCCATGGATCGTTTTGGGGACCAAAAGGTGGAGCCGGGCATGCAGTTCCAAGCTGGTAGCTCGGATCAGGGCGATATGGGTGTGTTCACTGTGATCAGTGTGGAGGACGGGATCGTGGCCCTGAACGGGAACCATCCGCTGGCGGGGGTCACCCTGCATTTCAATGTGGAGATCACGGACGTGCGTCTGGCGACCGAGGATGAACTGGCGCATGGCCATGTGCATGGCCCAGGTGGTCATCATCACTGATCGAGCGGGCTTCACGGATCATCAGGCGCTCCACCGAGGTAGGTGACCGATGCTCTTCCCTTCCTTTGCCTTCCTGATCTTTCTTCCGGTCGTATACCTCCTGTACTGGTATGTGGCGAACCGGAGTCTGCGCTTGCAGAACATTTTCATCCTTCTGGCCAGCTACGTCTTCTATGGCTGGTGGGATGTACGATTCCTATCCCTTCTTGTCGGTAGTTCGCTGGTCGACTTCTTCCTGGGTATAGCGATCGCTAACGCTTCAACGGCACACGTCAAGAAGCGCTGGTTGATCGTGAGCCTCGTCACCAACCTGGGTGTCCTCGGTGTTTTCAAGTATTTCAATTTCTTCCGCGATGGTCTGGTGGACCTGATGCACGGGATCGGGCTCCAGCCGGACCTCCCCACCTTGCACCTGGTCCTGCCCGTTGGTATCAGTTTCTACACGTTCCAATCGCTTAGCTACACGATCGATGTGTATCGTGGGCGGTTGGCTGCGACCCGAAAGCCGGTGGAGTTCCTGGCCTTCGTCAGCCTCTTTCCCCAGTTGGTCGCCGGTCCGATCGAGCGGGCCACCGACCTGCTCCCGCAGATCCAACGCCCGCGCCATTTCGACCGGGCCCAGGCCACCGACGGCCTGCGGCAGATGCTCTGGGGTTTCTTCAAGAAGATGGTGATCGCCGATGGCTGCGGGCCGCTCGTGGCTCGCATCTTCGATTCACCGGTCGATACCACGCCTGGCTTCACCCTGTTCTTCGGGGCCTTTCTCTTCGCCTTCCAGATCTATGGGGATTTCAGCGGCTACAGCGATATCGCCATCGGTTGCGCCCGGCTCTTCGGCTTCAACCTTAGCCGTAATTTCGCTTACCCGTACTTCTCCCGCAGCATTGCCGAGTTCTGGCGCCGATGGCACATCTCCCTGAGTTCCTGGTTCAGGGACAATGTGTACCTGCCTCTCGGCGGCTGGCGCAACAAGTCCGGCAGGTTCCGCAACATCATGATCACGTTCACGGTGAGCGGCCTCTGGCATGGCGCCAACTGGACCTTTGTTTCCTGGGGCGCCCTGCATGGCGCCTACTACCTGCCGGCGATCGTGCGTGACGCCAAACCGCGTCGCGACGATGCTTCTTTGTCCGATCTGCCTTCCATCCTTTTCACCTTCCTGATCGTGCTCCTGGCCTGGGTGTTCTTCCGCGCGGCCGGGGTTCCGCAGGCACTGGCCTACCTCAAGTACATGGTCCTTCATGCGCCTTTGCATCCGGGCATCGCCCTGTACTGGCTACAACAGCACATCACCTGGCTGATCGGTGCCCTGTTGGTGGTCGAATGGAAGGCACGCCACCAGCAACATGCACTGGCCGTCCTACCTCGGTCCACCTTGAAGCGATGGGCCATCTATACGTTCATCGTGTTGGTGATCCTGCTGTACATGGATGTGCAGACGACCCATGAGTTCATCTACTTCCAATTCTGAACCCCTGGCCCTATTGGGGCGGGCACTGGTGGGTGGGTGCCTGGTGGCGGCCGTTCTGCTGCTGGCGTTCGGGAATGGCCATCATGCATCCGTGATCGATTACCACGGCGCCGTTGCCGCGAAAGAGCGACGATTGCGGGCGCTTCCCTCCCCCAAGGTGGTCATCATCGGCGGGAGCAACGCCACATTCGGGATCGACAGCGAGCGATTGGAGCATGCCTTGTGCATGCCGGTCGTGAACATGACCATCCATGCGAATCTTGGGGTGGAGTTCATGGTGAATGAGGTGAAGTCCCGGTTGGGCCCTGGTGATCTGGTGATCGCTTCCTTCGAGTACTCGGCTTACCGCGAGGCGGTGCGCGACAACGAGGTGCATGTGCTCACCGTTGATCGTGCGCCGGAAGCGATACATGCGCTGCCTTGGTACAGGCGCCCACGCGTGATCATCAACGTCGCGATCCTGAGGCTACAAGCCGCATGGGAGGAGGTATTGGGCGAGCGGAAAGGCGCTGGAAAGGAGAAGGTATACCGTGCCGAAGGCTTCAACGAACGTGGTGATATGGTGGCCCACCTGGATCTGCCACCGCGCGGACCCGACGAGCAGCAGCCCGTGGAGTACAAGGAGCCGACTTTCGGTGATGACCTGCTGCCACTGGCACAGGAGCTGGTGGACAGTGCTGCCGCCCATCAGGCGCGGGTGATCTTCACCTGGCCGTGCATCGCACGCTCAAGCCGAAGGCCATCGGTGGAGAACGAAGTGGCGGCGCGAATGGCCGAGGCGGGACACCCATTGCTCGGTGAGGCACGTGACTACGTGTTCCCGGATACGGCATTCCACGACACCCACTACCATTTGCGGGCCGTAGGTCGAAGACTACGGACCGACCAATTGATCCGTGACCTGTGCGGGAAGGCAGGCATTAATTGCTGCGGGGCTGAGTAGCCTGGTCGTTCTTTCTTTCAGGCACCAGCACGAAGATGTCCTCGTTGTCCCGCTTCATCAGGTAGCGTTCGCGAGCGAATTTCTCCAGAAGTTCCTTGTCGCTCGTCAACTCGTGCAGTTCTTCCTTGGAACGCTTGATCTCGCTGAGGTAGAATTCCTTCTGCTCGGCCATGCGGCCTAATTTCCGCTTGTTCTTGAAGGTGGTCCAAGCATCGCTGCGGTCGAAGAAGGCGATCCAACACAAGAGCCCCAAGGCGGTGGCCGTGTAGCGGTTCCGCAAGCGGGCGGGGATCCTGTCGAGCAGCCTTTTCACGGCAGCGAATTTAGCCGACCCTTCAGTGGAACGCACGGGTCCATGTGCTCGGTATTCCACGATCCCCTGTTCGGCTCAACTCGTGCCACGTTCACCCAGCTCGATCACTTCCAGGTCCTTGGTCCGGCCTGCCTCCAGGCTGAACCGTAGCACGGTGCGCACCTGATGCCAGCCGTGGCGGCCAGCAGCTCCGGGATTCATGTACAGGCAGTTCACAGCGGGGTCGAACCGTACCGCACAGATATGCGAATGCCCACAGATGAACAGGTCAGTGGATCCGGCACGCAATTCCTTGAGCACTTCCGGGGTGTATCGCGGTGGCTTTCCGGCGATATGGGTCATCCACACCCGCACACCTTCCAGCGTGAACCGCTGATGTTCCGGGAACGTCGAGCGTGCGCTGGCATCGTCGATATTGCCCCACACCGCACGCAGGGGCTTCCACCGGATCAATTCATCCGTTACCGCCAACGGACCGATATCCCCGGCATGCCAGATCTCATCGCATCGGGCGAAATGTTCCTGCACGCGAGGGTCCAACCAACCGTGCGTGTCGCTGATCAAGCCGATCCGGCGCATGCCGCAAAGGAAGGCGATGCAATGGTCCGGCCATGTTGACCCGGTAACTTCGCACCCTTCGTACATGGAGATCCTTCCGCGGTACTTCCTTCAACTCGCCTATGACGGCACACCCTACCGGGGATGGCAACGCCAACTGGCGGCCCCAAGCGTGCAGGAAGAGGTGGAAAAGGCCTTGCGGATCGCCTTGCATGTACCGGATCTATTCGTGGTGGGCTGCGGCCGCACCGATACGGGGGTGCATGCCCTGGACTATTACCTGCACTTCGATGCACCATCGGACAAGATGATCGATGAGCGTCTGGTGTACAGCTTGAACAGCATGCTACCGGACAGCATCGCCGTGAAACGGGTGTTCCCCGTGAGCGACGATGCCCATGCCCGCTTCAGCGCCACGGAGCGCGGCTACCAATACCTGATCCTGCGCCGCAAGGATGCCTTCATGGCCGATCGTGCGCATGTGCTGCATCCGGCCTTGGACGTGGCGAACATGAACGCGGCTTGCACATACCTGATCGGCAGGCAGGACTTCAGCAGTTTCTGCAAGGCGGGGAGCGACGCGCGGACCATGTTCTGCGATGTGCGCCTGGCGGAGTGGGAGGAGACACCGAACGGGTATCGCTTCCGCATCCGTGCCGACCGTTTCCTGCGCAACATGGTACGCGCCATCGTTGGTACATGCATTCGCATCGGCAAAGGGCAGGCACCCCCGGAAAGCATGCGCACCGTGATCGAGGCACTGGACCGCAGTGCGGCCGGGAAGAGTGCCCCGGCCAGGGGATTATACCTCGAACACATCGTCTACCCATTCATACCCACCGAAAAGGCATGACTGCGGGAAGCACCACGGTGAGCGAGGCCGCATCCACCGGACCGAGGAAGGGGAGTGGGAACACCCAGGGCAAGGCCTTCGACCGGGCCTTGTTCAGCCGCGTGTTCGATTTCACCAAGCCGTATAGGGGCGTATTCCTGCTTGCCGTCGCACTCACCCTGACCCTCAGTATCGTCGGGGTCATCCGGCCCATCATGCTCGGCTGGCTGGTGGATGTGGCAGCTACCGCATACGATCAGCTGTTCGTACTTACCGCGCATTCCAACTGGAACGCGCATAGCATCGCTTGGGCCGCCAAATTGACCAAGGCAGTGGTCGGCCCCGGATCCCACACCCTTGTACTGGTCATCACCCTGGCCGTGGTGATCCTGCTCGTGGTGGAGACCATGGTGCAATACTATCAGGCCTACTGGACCGCCTGGCTGGGGCAGGCGGTCACCTTCGACCTGCGGCAGAAGCTATATGCCCGGATCCTTGGCTTCAAACTCCGCTATTTCGACCGGACCCCGATCGGTACGCTGGTGACACGGGTCGTGAGCGACATCGAGACCATCGACGACATCTTCTCCCAAGGCTTGCTCATGATCATGGGCGACATCCTGAAACTGCTCGTGGTGGTGGTGGTGATGTTCGTGTACAACTGGAAGCTGGCGCTGCTCAGCATGGTCCCCATTCCCTTGCTGCTCTGGAGCACCAACATCTTCAAGAACAGCATCCAGAAGAGCTTTCAGGATGTGCGCACCCAGGTGGCCCGCCTCAACGCCTTCGTGCAGGAGCACATCCAGGGCATGTCCATCGTGCAATTGTTCGGCCGCGAACAGCAGGAGTACCGCAAGTTCCAGGCGATCAACCGCGAGCACCGCGAGGCGCACATCCGGAGCGTACTGGCGTACAGCATCTTCTTTCCGGTGGTGGAGATCCTTAGCGCCATCTCACTCGCATTCCTCGTGTGGTGGGGGGTGAAGGATGTACTGGCCGGTGAAGCTTCACTGGGGGACATCTTCGCCTACATCCTCTTCATCAACATGCTTTACAGGCCCATTCGGCAGTTGGCGGACCGCTTCAATGTGTTGCAGATGGGCATGGTGGGGAGCGAGCGTGTCTTCAAGGTGCTCGATACGGAGGCGGCCATCGAGGACAACGGTCGGTTGGACGCTTCGGGTCTGCAGGGTGCCATCCGGTTCGATGATGTCTGGTTCGCTTACAACGATGCCGAATTCGTCCTGAAAGGGGTCTCCTTCGAGGCGAAGGCAGGGGAGATGGTGGCCTTGGTGGGGGCCACCGGTTCCGGCAAAAGCAGCATCATCAATGTGCTATCCAGGACCTATGAATTCCAGCGGGGCCAGGTGACATTGGACGGTCACCCGATCCGGTCCTATGGGCTGGCAGGGTTGCACCGGAGCATCGGCATGGTCCAGCAGGATGTCTTCCTCTTCAGCGACACGGTACATAACAACATCACGCTGGGGGACCCGTCCATTTCGCGGCAGCAGGTGGTCCAGGCGGCCATGGCCGTTGGAGCCCACGAATTCATCGAGCGCCTGCCACAGGGCTACGATACCCCGGTAGCGGAACGCGGGGGGATCCTCAGTGTGGGCCAACGCCAGCTCATCGCCTTCATTCGGGCTGCCGTGAATGACCCCAAGGTGCTGATCCTGGACGAGGCCACCAGCAGTGTGGACAGCACCAGCGAACAATTGATCCAACAGGCGACCGAGCGGATCACGCGAGGGCGCACCAGCATCGTCATTGCGCACCGCCTGAGCACCATCCAGGGAGCCGATCGGATCCTGGTGATGGATAAGGGCCACATCGTGGAGCAAGGGGACCACCGTTCCCTTGTGGATCACAATGGGGCCTATCGGCGGCTCTACGACCTGCAGTTCCGGTAGTTCGGGCCCTGCGTGGGGTCCATGGATCACTCCGGCGGGTGGTTCGCGCTGGGTTTTTCGGCTCTTGGCTCGTAAACTTGTTCATTCCTTCACCCCTGCGGGTCGATCACGAAGCGGCCGGGGAACGGACCCAAGCAACGTTGGGCTTCGGGGAAGCGTCTGATCCGTATGGCATCCGATCGGCTATGGAACGATATACCCCAACTTTGATACTCTCGGTCCTGCTGGGTGGGATAACCTCCCTGTCCTGTGCGAACGATGGCGGCCACAGCGTGCGTTTCACACAGAACCTCGGCCAATGGGACCCGGCAGTGCTCTACAAAGCGTCGGTGAACGGGGCTACCGTCTTCATGGAACAGGGTGGTGCCACATGGGTGCGCTACGAGGAAAGTGCCCACGAACTGATGCATGCGGCGGGAGATCACGGCCATGACCACCCGGCTCGAACGATCCATGGTCACGCCTGGCGGATGCGATTCAGTCAGCCCGCTGCCGGAATGAGCACCTCTTCGATGGAGCGGCTTCCGGGTTACGAGAACTTCTTTCTGGGTAACGAAAGCCAACGTTGGAGGTCCCGCGTTCCGGCTTTCACCGGCGTTCGGTACAATGGGGTATGGCCCGGCATCGATGTCGTTTACAGGACAGTAGGTGGTGATCTGAAGTATGACATCCTCGTGGATCCGACGGCCGACCCAGGGCGGATCGGCATGTTATACGAAGGCCTCGATGGGGTCCACCTCGATGAACGGGGTGTGGTGGTGCTCAAGACCTCGGTCGGTGAGGTCTTTGAGATGGCCCCTGTGGCCTTCTACACCGATGGGGCCAACGAACCCGTTGAATGCCGCTATCAACTGAAGGCTGACGTGCTGGGGTTCGTGTTCGGTGCAGGCGTTGATCGGACGCGCCCGATCACGATCGATCCGGTCCTGATCGCCAGCACCCTGAGCGGGGCCACCGGCGCTTCCAACTACGGGCATTGCGCCACCTACGATGCCTTTGGCAACATCTACACCGGTGCGCGGAATTTCGGACCCACCTACCCGGCCACCACCGGGGCTTTCCAGGTCACGATGGGTGGTGGTGGAACGGATATGTCCTTCAGCAAATACAACCCGGACGGGAGTCAGCTATTATGGGCTTCGTACTTGGGTGGCTCTTCGGAAGAGAACCCGCACAGCATGATCGTGAACGCCAATGGTGAACTGTGCATCATGGGCACCACGGTATCCTCCGATTTCCCAGTGAGTGCCGGGGCGCTGGATAACAGCCTCGGCTCGGGCGATATCGTCGTGACCCATTTCAGTGCGGACGGGGCCTCCCTGGTGGGTTCGACCTTCGTCGGAGGACAGGCCGTGGATGGGACGAACGACATGTTCGCCAACTATGGGGAGACCTATCGGGGAGAGATCTTCCTGGACGGCGCGAACAACATCGTCGTGGCCAGTTGCACATCCTCCTCGGATTTCCCGGTGACAGCTGGCTGCTTTCAACCAACGCTGGCCGGTGCCCAGGATGGTGTCGTGTTCGTCCTGAACCCGACCTGTAGCACCATGCTCCATGCGACCTACATCGGCGGTGCCCAGAACGATAATGCCTTGGGCATACGCATCGCTGTGAATGGCGAGTTCGTTGTGACCGGAAGTACGGAGAGCAGCGGATTCCCGGTCACCGCTGGATCGGTGAACCCCACCTACCTGGGCGGAACACGTGATGGTTATGTGGTTCGGCTCTCAGCCGATCTTTCCGGGATGAGCGCGGGCACCTTCTTCGGGACCGACCAGGAGGATCGTTCCTACTTCATCGATACCGACCTCAATGATGACATTTGGATCTACGGACAGACGGACGGCCAGATCCCGATCACCCCAGCCTCCACCTTCGGCGTCGCGAATGGCCCCATCTTCATCGCCAAGCTCACCGCAGACCTCGCCGCATTGCCCGTGACCACCACCATCGGTGGCGATCCGGATTGGAATGGAGCGCCCGGTTCAACCGTACCAGTCGCTTTTCTGGTCGATGTGTGTGGGAATATCTACATCTCCGGGTACAACTCCTCCTCGGGCCTGCCCACCACGCCCAATGCCCTCTATGTCGATGACAGCTTCTACCTCGCCGCATTCGAGCCGGAAATGGCCTCCTTGCTCTTCGGTACCTATTATGGGGGGAGCCATGTGGATGGCGGAACGAGCCGGTTCGATAAGAACGGTGTGGTGTACCAAGGCGTTTGCAGCGGCATGGGAAGCTTGCAGACCACCGCATGGGCCTATGCCCCCAACCAGACGGTCGCGTGGGATATCGGTGTGTTCAAGATCGATTTCGGAGTGGCCGGGGTGAATGCGGCCGGGGCCAGCGCCATCAATACCGGATGCGCCCCCATCGAGGTCGATTTCTCCAACGAAAGCACCGGCGATACCTGGGTCTGGGACTTCGGGGATGGCTCACCCACCGTGGAGGAATTCGAACCGAGCCACATCTACACGGAACCGGGCGATTACGTGGTGCAACTGATCGCCATGGATTCATTGGCCTGCAATCTTGCCGACACCACCTACTTCAACATCACGATCGGTGCGCAGCAGACCGTGGAGGCCGGGCTGGTCTGGGAGCAGGTCGAGGATTGCACCGAGTTGAGGATCCATGCGGTGAACACCTCCACCGGGAACCCCCTGGACCATATCTGGGAGATCAGTGACGGCACCGTGCTCACTGCGGATTCCATCGAGCATGTGTTCGATGTGGAAGGCACTTATGACATCATGCTCATCGCCGTGGATCCAACAGGTTGTACGCCGAGCGATACCATCACCACGGTGGTCAATGTGGCACCCATCGAATTCCAACCGGTGCTCCAGGATCGTGTACTCTGCCCGGAGTGGCCCTTCGTGACCCTGGATGCCGGCCAATACGCCGGGGACTACCTCTGGAGCACCGGGCAGACCACCGCCAGCATCCAGGTGGATGAGCTCGGTGCGTATACCGTGGAGGTGACCAATGACCAAGGTTGTTACGGGACGGACACGGTGGAGGTGTTGCCACCGCTCCAATACGAGCTGGGCATCCTGGAGCACACCTGTCCCGGTGTGCCGGTGGACCTGACCATCCCGCTGGACAATGCCACTGCGTACCTATGGGCCGATGGGGATACCACGCGCACGTTCACTGCCCCCGGTGAGGATGCGCAATGGGCGTTCGTGGTGGTGGATGCGTACGGATGCAGCCATGCGGATAGTGCAGTGGTGCGCACCTACGACAGCGATGCCCGCATGTTCGTTCCCAATGCCTTCAGTCCCAATGCCGATGGGATCAATGATACGTTCACTTTCGCCGGCTATGGGGAGCGGGAGGTGGATGTAACGATCTATGACCGATGGGGCGAGCGCATCTACTATTTCGATGGCAAGGGGAAACCTTGGGATGGTACCTACGACGGTGGGCCGGCACCGAACGATGTATATGTATATGTGCTGAAGTATACCGGAATGTGTACCGGAACAGAACAGTTCAGCCAGGTCGGCCATGTCACCCTGGTACGATGAAACGATGAACAATGTGAACCCTGTAAGGACAATGGGAATGCCTCACATCCCGACCGCTTTTGTTGTTGCTCAAGCCCTGCTTTCCACTGCGTTGGTGGCGCATGCGCACGATCCGGCGCATACGGGATCCAGGAGATCGGCCAATTTCATTGAGAACGCGGGCCAGTGGCCGACACCCGTACTCTTCCGCACCGGGGCCAGTGGTGCCACCTTGTTCGTAGAGCAGGATGGTTGGACCTGGTCGATGTACGAGCAGCGTGCCGCCGAGGTGATGCACGACTTCATGGAATACCCGCAGGAAGTGCGCGATGCCATCACCTTCCGAGGCCATGCTTGGCGCATGCGATTCGTGGACCCACTCCAGGGTTCCACCACCACCGGCCTGGACCGGTCCAACGCGTATCACAACTACTTCATCGGTAACGATCCCCAACAGTGGAGGTCCCATGTGGGTCTTTTCGGGCAGGTCCATAAACGAGAGGTATGGCCGGGGGTGGATATCCGTTTGAAGTCCGAGCACGGTGACTTCAAATACGACGTGCTCCTTGCCCCAGGTGCCGATCCTGACCGGATCGGGTTCCGCTACGAAGGCTTGGATGCACTGCGCCTCACCGAGGAAGGCCACCTGCTGATGCGGACCTCCGTGGGCGACCTGACCGAGCAAGCCCCGGTGGCCTTTTATGGGGATGCGCGAGGCGGAGCAGTGAAATGCCTTTTCACCCTTCGTGGAGCCGTGGTCGGATTCGCCTTTCCGGATGGGGTGGACCATGCTCGGCCCATTGTCATCGATCCGTTGCTCGTCGGGGCCACCTATTCGGGTGCAACGGGCAACAGTGTGTATGGCCACTGTGCGGCATTCGATGAGCAGGGCAACATCTTCACCGCAGGGCGCGATTTCGGAAGCACCTACCCGGTCACCATCGGAACCTTCCAAGCCTCCTTCGGAGGTGGTGGTACGGACATGTCCCTGAGCAAGTACACCCCCAATTCCAGCGAACTACTCTGGGCCAGTTACCTCGGCGGGAACGATGGGGAGAACCCCCACAGCCTCATCACCAACGCCGCCGGAGAACTCATCGTGCTGGGTTCGTCCTACTCGACCAACTATCCCGTTACCACCAATGCCTACGATGCCACGCAGAACGACCAGGAGATCGTGGTGACGCATTTCTCCCTCGATGGCGGATCGCTCATCGGTTCCACTTTCGTGGGAGGAACAGGAAGCGACGGTACCAATAACATCTGGGGCAACTACGGCGAAGCGTACCGTGGGGAGGTCTTCGTGGACCAGGTGGGCAACATCCTGGTGGCGAGCTTCACCCAATCCAATGATTTCCCGGTAAGCAGCACGGCGATCCAACCGACCATCGGAGGTGCACAGGACGGGGTGCTCTTCAAGCTGGACCCCACCTGTTCGGAGCTGTTGGCCTCCACCTTCCTCGGCGGTGCCCAGGATGATGCGGCCCTGGGGCTAAGGATCGCGGCTAATGGTGACGTGTTCGTGGTGGGCCACAGCAACGGCCTTGGCGCACTGATGCCCGCTGGCGGTTATCTGCCCACTTTTCAAGGAGGGGGCACTGATGCGTTCGTCCTGCGTCTGCCATCGGACCTGAGCATGGTCACCTCAGGTACCTATTTCGGTACGAGCGGCACCGATCGCGGCTACTTCATCGACCTGGACAGCGAGGACAATGTGTGGATCTATGGCCAGACCGATGGATCGGTACCGGTGTACCCCGAAGGCACCTATGGGGAGGTCGGCGGTAGCGAGATCTACCTCGCCAAGTTCACCAGCGACCTTACCCAGCGCCTGGTGACGACCATGATCCCCGGATACCTGGCCCCCGTGGCGTTCATGGTCGATGTGTGCGATCACGTCTACATCTCGGGTTATGAGGCATCCGGCGCCCTGCCCCTTACCGCGGATGCCCTGTACCAGAGCGGGTCCTTCTACCTGGCCTCGTTCGACGTGGACCTGGCGGGTATCCTGTTCGGAACCTACTACGGCGGTAGCCACGTTGATGGCGGAACGAGCCGCTTCGACAAGAACGGCGTGGTATACCAAGGGGTATGTGCCGGTGGGCAGAGCATGCAATCCACCGCCTGGGCCTATGCACCGAACAACCAGGTCGGGTGGGACATCGCCGTGTTCAAGATCGATTTCGGGACCGCAGGGGTACAGGCAAGCATCTCTACCAACACGCTTACCCAATGCATTCCGGCGGTCTTCGAACTTTCGGCGGTCGGCCAGGCCCAGGAGTTCCTTTGGGACCTGGGCGATGGATCCCCTTTGCAGTCGGGTCCTGAGCTGACGTTGAGTTATGACCAGGTCGGTACATACGTGATCACGCTCATCGGATCGGATACCGGTGCCTGCAACCTGGCCGACACGGCGACCATCACCCTTCAAGTCTTCGACCCCAATTTGCTCCTGGCCGATTTCGCACCCGTGGTGACCAGTTCCTGCGATGGCTATTTCCTTGACCTGACGAACAATTCGCAGGGTGCGAACCAGTATTCCTGGGCCTTTGGCGATGGAGGAACATCCACCAGCTTTGAACCGAGCCATACGTATGAGGATGCGGGTACCTACCAGGTGGCGCTACAAGTGGTGAATACCATTTGTGTGGATACCGCACAGACCGTGATCCCCGTGACCTTCACCATACCCACCATTGATAATGACCTGCCTGGGCCGGTCCCGTTGTGCAATGGTGCTGCGGTTCAATTGAATGCGGGTTCCGGCTTCGATTCGTATGCTTGGTCAACAGGCTCCGGACAGCAGACCGTACAAGTGAGCGAGGTGGGTACGTACTGGGTCACCGTGACCGATGGTTCGTGCGTGACCACCGATACCGTGCAGGTGATCCTGGCACCGGCCCCACCGGAAACACCCGACCGGTATACCTGTGGTGGTCGTTCCATCGGGATCTCACCAGCCTTCGCCGTAACGGATCTGGTATGGGCCGACGGACAGGACCTGAACCCGCTGCCGGTCAGCACGGGCGGTACCTATGCCTTCACCGCCATGGATGAATATGGCTGCCCGGTCACTGGTGCGGTCACGGTGATCGAACTGCCCACCGACAGGGGCGAAGGCTTCGTGCCCAACGTGTTCACGCCGAACAATGACAGACAGAACGATCAGTTCCTGATCATCGGGGAAGGGATCGATGATTTCTCCATGACGATCTATGACCGGTGGGGTTTGAAGATGTTCGAGACCAGCAACCAGAGCACTGGATGGAATGGTGGCGCGGAGAACAGCCTTGCCTCACCAGTGCCGGACGGAACGTATTTCTACATCATCGATTTCAAGGACTTCTGCAGCGATGAGCCTTTGACCACCTTAAAAGGCCACTTGACATTGTTGCGATGAATGGATCACAGGGCATGATCGACCACCCGACGAGTTCCGTATGGGGATCACACCCCTTGGGATCGATCCGACTCTTTCCGACCTCCATGCTGGTGGCCTTGAGCTTCTGCAGTGCGGCCATGGCTCATGTGCATGGCCCCGTTCAAGGCCTGGAGTTTCACTTGAACCAGGGTCAGTGGCCGCAACCGGTGCTCTACCGTGCGAACACACCCGGTGGCGCCCTCTTCATCGAAGCGGACCGATTCACGCAGGTGATCCGTTCAGGGGGCTGGCCCAGTGTGCATGGCCGGGCCGTGGTGGAGATCCCGCCAATACGGATGCACGCCTACCAGGTCCGATTCGTCGGTGGTGCCATGCGCAGGCACCGCGGAGCACACCAGGCTCCTCACTACTACAATTATTTCCTGGGTAACGATCCCACGAGGTGGGCCTCGCAGGTACCTGCCTTCGGTGAAGTGACCTTGGAGGAGGTGTATCCCGGTATCGACCTTCAGGTGAGCGGTGACCACGGCCTGAAGTACGATTGGGTGGTGGATCCAGGTGCGGATCCGAGCGCCATCGCCCTGCGGTTCGATGGCGTCGATGGACTTGATCTGGAGGGTGGTGTGTTGCGGATCAAGACCTCGGCAGGTGATGTGATCGAGCAGCGACCCGTGGCCTGGCAGGAGCGGGGTGGCCTACGGATCCCCGTACCGATCGCTTATGCTTTGAAAGGACGTACGCTCAGTTATGCCCTGCCGCAAGGTCACGATCCGCAGTTCCCTTTGATCATTGATCCGGAAGTGGTCTTCTGCAGCTTCAGTGGGAGCAGCGCACCCAACTATGGCACCACTGCCACCTACGATGAGAGCGGCCACCTCTATGGGGCTGGGACCGTGTTCGGGATCGGGTACCCCGTCACCTTGGGCGTGATCCAATCCGGGTTTAACGGCTTCGAATCGGACATGGGGATCTCCAAGTTCTCCCCCGATGGCGCTGACCTGGTCTGGTGTACCTATCTCGGCGGCGCCTCCAGCGATGTGCCGCACAGCATGGTGGTGAACGCTCAGGATGAACTCTTCATCCTCGGCTCTTCCGCCTCCAGCGACTTCCCGACCACGGATGGTTGTTACGATGACAGCTTCGGCGGTGGCCCACCGCCCGCTTTCGGTGGTACCTATGGCGTGAGTTACCCGACCGGTTCGGACATCGTTGTGGCCCACTTGAACGCGACGGCCACCGCATTGGTCGGAGCCACCTTCGTCGGGGGTCCCGCCAACGATGGCCTTTGTGCCGACACCCCCTTGCTCCACAATTACGGTGATCCGTTCCGTGGAGAGATCATCATCGGTGCCAATGGTGCTCCCATTGTGGCCACCTCGACGAGCAGTACCGGCTTGTTCACTTCGCCCGAAGCCTCACAAGCGGATCTCGCCGGCCTCTCCGACGCCTACCTCTTCAGCTTGGACCCTGCGCTGGCCACCATGAACTGGGCCACCTATCACGGCGGCACCGGTCGCGACGTCGGCTTCGGGGTGCAAACGGCATCGACGGGTGAAGTGTATCTCACCGGCGGCACCCAGAGCACCGACCTGCCAATGGCCGGTACCCCTTATGCCCCGGTGAATTCAGGCGGTGTGGATGGTTACATCGCCCGCTTCAGCCCATCCTCTGCGGCGCTTACCGGTGCCACCTATCTCGGAACCGCCGCCTTTGACCAAAGCTATTTCGTGCAGTTGGACCTGCTGGACAACGTCTATGTGGTAGGGCAGTCCGCAGGGAATTTCCCCGTTGTGGGCAGTGTCTATAATAACCCGTCGGCCACCCAGTTCATCCAGAAGTACGATGCCGGGCTCAGCTTCCTACAATGGTCCACCAGGATCGGCGGTACCGGAAGCGAGAATGTCGCGCCCTCGGCCTTCCTGGTGAGTAACTGCGGCCAGATCTATTTCAGCGGATGGGGGGGGAGCACCAACTTCGTTTCCGGTGGGGTGACCTCCAGTTCCACCTTCGGGTTACCGGTCACCACCGATGCGTATCAACCCGGTACGGACGGCAGTGATTTCTACCTGATGGTGCTGCAACCCGATGCGGCCGGACTGGATTATGCGACCTTCTTCGGTGGAAGCTCCGCAGAGCATGTGGACGGTGGTACCTCGCGCTTCGATAAGGATGGCATCATCTACCAGGCGGTGTGTGCGGCTTGTTCCGGCTCATTCCCCACCACGCCCGGTGCCTTCAGTACCACCCTGGCCAGCAGCAATTGCAACCTGGGCGTGTTCAAGATCAACTTCGAACAAGGAGTGCAGGCGTTCATCAATGTGGATGCCACCTCCATGATCGCATGCACCGGCACTCCTTTCCAATTCGAGGCCGATGGCAATGCCGTGACCTACACATGGGACTTCGGTGATGGATCAGCTGAGGTCGAAGGGGTCGCTGTGGAACACCTCTACTCCTCCGTCGGTACGTTCAATGTGCGATTGATCGGCACCGATCCTGCGGCATGTAACCTGAGCGATACCACCTTCACCACCGTGACCGTCGTGGAGCCAGCGGTCATCGCTGCGGAGTTCGAGGCCACACCAAATACGAGCTGTGCGGGATACAGTGCGGCCTTCGTGAACCAAAGCACAGGGACCACGCAGTTCTTCTGGGACCTCGGAGATGGGACCACCTCCACCATGGAGGATCCCATGCACACTTTCGCGTTGCCGGGTTCGTACACCGTGGTGCTGGCGGCGATCGATCCCGTGTGTGCCGATACCACCTTCGCTCGGTCCACGATCCGCTTCGATCCCGCTGAGCTGGTGTTTGAACTTGCTACACCGGTGGGCTTGTGCGATGGCCAACCGACCCAGTTGGATGCCGGTGCGGGTTTCGATGCTTACGCCTGGTCCACCGGAGCAACCACCCGTTTCATCACCGTCCCGGAACCTGGTGAGTACCTGGTGACGGTGACCGATGGCATCTGCCAGGGAGCCGATACCGTAGTGGTCATCCCGGCGCCTGCGCATGAACCCTTGGCCGATGTGGTGACCTGTGTGGCCAATGCGGTACAGGTCATCCCCGGCTTCCAGGTGCAGCAGATCCTCTGGAGCAATGGGACCACCACCCCCACGCTTACCGTGAACACGCAGGGAACCTATTGGTTCAACGCCACCGATGCGACCGGTTGTGCGGTCTCCGATACGGTGCAGGTGACCATCGCGGAGGATGGTCGTGGCGAGGCCACGATCCCCAACGTGTTCACCCCCAATGGGGATGGCCAGAACGATACCTTCCAGGTGGAAGGTCTGGCGATCGACGATTTCAACATGGAGATCTACGACCGTTGGGGCCTGCTGATGTACGAGACCAATGCACCCCTCAAGGGTTGGAATGGCGGGAAGGACAACAGCCTCGCCGACCGCGATCCCGATGGTACCTACTACTACGTGATCACCATGAGCGACCGTTGTGCCCGCGATCCCGCGCCACGCACCCACACCGGCCATGTGACGTTGTTGCGTTAGCGGCCCCGCAGGTACGCGCCGGTGTACGATCCGGCGGCGTTCCGCAATCCTTCGGGCGGGCCTTCGTAGATCACCGTTCCACCGCCGTCGCCTCCCTCCGGGCCAAGGTCGATGATGTGGTCCGCACGCTCGATCACCTCGGCGTTGTGCTCGATCACCAACACGCTGTGGCCATTGGCGATCAACATGTCGAAGGAGGTGAGCAGTTTGGCGATGTCGTGAAAATGCAGGCCGGTCGTGGGCTCGTCGAAGATGAAGAGCGTTGGGCGCTCCTCCTGTCCTTTGGCGAGGAAACTGGCCAGTTTGATGCGCTGTGCCTCCCCGCCGCTGAGGGTGCTGCTGCTCTGGCCCAGCTTTACATACCCCAACCCCGTCTCCTGCAAGGGTAGCAGCTTGTACACCACCCGTTGGCATGCGGTGGAGGTCGACGCATGTTCCCGGAAGAAGGCGATCCCGTCATCGACCGTCATGTCCAGCACCTCGGCCACATCGCGGCCACCCACCTTCACATCCAGGATCTCCTCCTTGAACCGTTTGCCGTGGCAGGCTTCGCAGGTGAGGCTGATGTCGGCCATGAATTGCATTTCGATGTGTACCTGGCCTTCGCCCTGGCACACCTCACAACGCCCGCCATCCACATTGAAGCTGAAGAACGCAGGCCGGTAACCCCGCATCCGGGCCACGTCCACTTCACTGAACAATTGGCGGATCTCGTCCCAAGCTTTCACATAGGTCACCGGGTTGCTACGACTGCTACGGCCAATGGGGTTCTGGTCCACCAGCTCCACTGCCCCGATCCGGTGCAGGTCGCCCTCCAGGCTGCGGTGTTCACCCGGGCGGTCGCTGAAGCCCTCCATTTCCCGCTTCAAGGCCGGGTACAGGATACGTTTGACCAAGGTGGTCTTGCCACTACCGCTCACCCCGGTCACCACGGTCAACATGTTCAACGGGAAGGCCACATCGATATCCTTCAGGTTGTGCTCGCGGGCGCCGCGTAGGATCAGTTCATCGCGCACCGGCTTGTGGTGCGTGGGGCGTTGGATGCGCTCCCGGCCAGTGAGGTAACGCGCCGTAAGGCTCTCACTATGCAGCAATTCATCATGCGTTCCGGTGAAGACCACCTCACCACCGTGCGACCCGGCCATCGGCCCCATGTCGATGATGTGGTCCGCGGCCTTCATCACCTCCTCATCGTGCTCCACCACGATCACCGTGTTGCCCAGGTCGCGCAGCTTCCGCAATACATCGATCAGGCGCAGGGTGTCCCGCGGGTGGAGTCCGATGCTCGGTTCATCCAGGATGTACATGCTACCCACCAGGCTGCTGCCCAGGCTGGTGGCCAGGTTGATGCGTTGCGTTTCCCCACCGCTCAAGGTGTTGCTCCGGCGTTCCAACGTCAGGTAACCCACTCCCACCTCCACCAGGTAGCTCAGCCGATTCCGGATCTCCTTGAGCAGACGATCGGCGATCCGCTGGTCCTGTTCGCTCAATTCCAACTGGGCGAAGAAGTCCGCGCATTGGCCCAGGGGCATGCGTGCCAGTTCGGTGATGTCCTTGCCGCCGACTTTCACGTAGCGGGCCTCCGGCTTCAACCGGGTGCCTTCGCACACCGGGCAGTTGGTCTTGCCTCGATAGCGACTGGCCAGCACCCGGTATTGGATCTTATAGCTCTTCTCCTCCACGTATTGGAAGAAGCGGTCGATGCCGTGCAGGCCCCGCCCGCCCTTCCACAGCAGGTCGCGCTGTTCCCGGTTGAGGTCGCGGATGGGGCGATGGATCGGGAAGTCGTATTTCGCACTGTCGCGGATGAAGTGGTCCTTCCATTCGCTCAGTTTTTCCCCGCGCCAGGCCGCCACAGCATCGTCGTACACGCTCAGGCTCTTATCGGGGATCACCAGGTCGGCATCGATCCCGATCACATTGCCGTATCCCTCACACTTGGGGCAGGCACCAACAGGGTCGTTGAAACTGAAGAGGTTGGGCGAGGGTTCCTCGAAGACGATGCCGTCCAGTTCGAATTTGTCGCTGAAGCCTACCTGCCGGGGGGCTCCCTTCTTGTCCTCGCCCAGGAGGATCAGCTCACCCTGCCCCTCGAAGAAGCCGCTTTCTGCACTGTCGGCCACCCGGCTGTCGTTCTCCTGGTCCGCCGGATGCACGGTCAATCGGTCCATCACCAGGAACCAGGTGCCTTTCGGTGGGACCTTTGCGGCCAGCACCTCCTCGATCCGGTGTATCGTGGTCCCATCATGCACCCGCGCGTAGCCCTGTTGTTGCAGGATCCCGAAGTGTTCCTTCAATGAACGGCCTTCCGGGGGGCGTACCGGGGCGAGCATCAGGACGATGCTTCCTTCCGGGAAGGAATGCAGGCCTGACACCACGTCCTCCACCGTGTTCCGCTTCACCTCCTGGCCCGATACGGGAGAGAGCGTGCGTCCCACACGGGCGAATAGCAGTTTCAGGTGGTCGTACACCTCGGTGCTCGTCCCCACGGTGCTGCGCGGGTTGCTTGTCATCACCTTCTGTTCGATGGCGATGGCCGGGCTTATCCCGATGATGCGGTCCACGTCCGGCTTTTCCAGCCGACCCATGAACTGGCGCGCATAGCTGCTCAAACTCTCCACATAACGCCTCTGACCCTCAGCATATAGCGTGTCAAACGCCAGGCTGCTTTTCCCACTTCCGCTCAGTCCCGTGACCACCACCAGCTTGCCGCGTGGGATGTCCACGCTCACATTCTTCAGGTTATGGACACGTGCACCCTGCACCCGGATGAAGCCCTGGCGGAGGCTTTTCCGGGCGTTCTCGGCTCCGTTGGTGGCCGTAGTGGCGCTTTCTGTGGAGGGTGGGGCAGGCAAAGGCGCTGCGAAATTAGGGATCGGTACGCCCTGGTCATCCCTTCACACCCTATCTTTGACTTGCAGTGAGGAAATCATCTGGCCTATACAATAAGTAGCGGTAGGCAACGTTCTCCCCTTCAACTGCGTCCTTTTTCCAACGGCCTTCGACGCCACGTAGCACCAAACCCCTTTCACGCATAGCACCGTCTCTACCCTGATCATTCGCGCTCCGAACCACGGACCTAAAGGGGAAGACCATGCTATCCAAGGTGCTCAACGACCAACAACTCGTACACGCCTACGTACAGGGCAACGAAAAGGCCTTCGAGCTATTGCTCAACCGCCACAAACGCAAGGTGTGGTCCCACATCTACCTGTTGGTGCGGGAGCGGGAACTCACCGAGGATATCTTCCAGGAGGCCTTCATCAAGGTGATCCACACCCTGAAGGCAGGACGTTATAACGAGGAAGGCAAGTTCCTGCCATGGATCATGCGCATCGCCCACAACCTGGTGATCGACCATTTCCGCCGGACGAAGAAGATGCCCTTAGTGAGGAGCACCGAGGAGCATGATGTGTTCGCCACCGTTGCCCAGCCTGCGAAGAACGTGGAACAGCGCCTGGTGAATACGCAGATCGATGCCGATGTGCGCCGCTTGATCGAGAACCTGCCCCATGAGCAGCGCGAAGTGGTGCTGATGCGTACGTACCTCGGCATGAGCTTCAAGGAGATCGCCGAGCATACCGATGTGAGCATCAACACCGCGCTCGGCCGTATGCGCTATGCGCTGATCAATATGCGGAGGATGATCAAGGAGAATGATATCGCTCTGGAACGGGCGTAGTGGGTTAAGTTCCTGAGGATCAGAAGGCGGCGGCTTCATTCTGAAGCCGCCGCCGCCAATTCCGGGCGTGGGTGGCCGACATTTTCAGCCGACGTGCAATACCGGATGCCCAAGGGGCGTTCCATACACACCCGACCAACACATATTTCATGACGCATTCTACCCTTCGCAGGAACGCCCATCGCCGACCCAGGAAACCGAAACCAGCATTGACCCAAATTGGCCCCAGCGAAGCCAGTATCCGGTGCATCCTGGGCTATTCGCGTGCGCTAAAGCTCGTGGAGGCACCTCCGCTGGGCGAGGTGGCAATCATCCTCAATTGAGGAAAAAGTCGGGTCTGTCGTCCGCCGGGACGTCCGCCGCCTATCGCTTCCGTAATTCACGGAATCCGATGAGCCGACCCCGTTCAGGGTCCCACACCTTCAGACGCAGGCAGCGGATCATCTCTCCGGGCATCAACGAGGTGGTCTTCGCCTTCTGCAAGGCCGGTATTGCCTTGAACACCTCGGGTAGCCGGTAAAAGGGGATCCGCGCATTCAAATGGTGGATGTGGTGGTAGCCGATGTTGCCGGTGAACCAATGCATCACCTTGCTCATGCGCATGTAGCTACTGCTACCCAGGGCCGCGTTCACGTAGCTCCAGCCGTCCTTGTCCGCAAAGGTGGCCGTTGGGAAGTTGTGCTGGGCATAGAACAGGTAAGCGCCCAAACCGAGGGCGATCAATGCCGGCATGATGAAGCCCAGCCAGAATGCGGTCCAGCCCAAGGTGGCAGCGATGAGCACACCCATGCCCACATGCACCACGAGTGCGACCAGGGAGTCCCAATGTTTGTCCCGGTTGTTCACGAACGAACGGATGCACATGCCGTACACGAACACAAAGAGGTAACCGAAGGTGATCGTGAGCGGGTGCCGGATAAAGAGGTAGATGGATCGTTCCTTCTTGGAGAAGGTCTTGAATTTCTCAACGGTCACGATCGGGTAAGAGCCAATGCTGCTGGTGTAGAGCTTGCTGTTGTGCGTGTGGTGATGGTCGTGCGATCGTTTCCAGATGCTCGTTGGTGCAAGCACGAAGAGACCCCAAAGGGTCATCACCCCATCGGCGAACCTGCTGTTCTGGAGGATGGCCTTGTGTTGGTGGTCGTGGTAGATGATGAACATCCGTGCGATCAACAGGCCGGCGATCACGCCACAGGCCACTTTCACCCACAACGGGGAGGTGGGCCAGAAGATGCCGAAGTAGGCGCCGAAAAGCAGCGTTCCAGTGGTGAACAAGTGCCACCAGCTCTTCCAGCGAACCTCCTTGGCATAAGGCTTCGTGGCGAGGATAAGGTCTTTTTCTTGTGTTGCGCTCATTGCCGCAAGGAAGGTCGCCGATGCTTCCAACGGCGATGGGTCCAAAGCCAAAGGTCGGGATAGTTCACGATATCCCGTTCCAACCGACGGGTATGGATCTCGGTGATCTCCCCATCGGCGGTATTCTTCGGGTCGGCCACGAGTGTCTCCACCTGCATGTGGTAGTGGCCACGCCGCGGCCGTGTGATGCTGATGTATACCACCGGGTATCCGAGTTTACGCGAGAGGGCCTCGGTGCCTTGGAATACCGGTGTGTCCTGGTTCAAGAAGGTCATCCAGTAAGCCCGCTCTGGCGCAGGGGTCTGGTCGGCGATGAAGGCAGTGGCCGTGTTCAAATGCCGGTCGCGTAACATGGCCTTGCTTGTTTCGCGCATGGTGTACAGCCGGGTGCCATGGCGTGTGCGCATGTGGTACACCATCCGGTCGAACCATTTGTTCTGTAGGGGATGGTAGATCACGTAGAGTTGTGGTAACCCCGGCTCCGCACTGTAGCGTGCTCCGGCCAGTTCCCAGTTCCCGAAGTGACCAAGGACGAGCACCACGCTCTGGCCCTGAGCGGCGTACTGTCGTAGGATCCCTGTCCCCTCGAACGAGACCCGTTGGCGCACCGTGGTCGGGGAGAGGGTCAGGGTCTTGATCGTCTCCAGGGTAAGGTCGCAGAACCAATGCTGGAACCTGCGTGCGATATCCTGGATCTCGGTTTCACTCTTTTCCGGGAAACTGTTCCGTAGGTTGGTAAGGATCACTTTCCGGCGGTAGCCGATGATGGTGAAGACCAGGAATTGTAGCGTGTCACTGAGTGCGTACAGGATAGGGAACGGTAGCAGGGCGATACCGTAGATGAAGGGGAGCGCGAGAAAGTAGCCAAGGGCACCCATGCGGCCATGCAAAGATCAGGTAAAAAGCTCCTTCCGCCCGACCACACTGCAGATCGGACACTTGCGCGGGTCGTGCCCCTTGGCGGGACAATACTCCCGTCCGAAGTAGATGATGCGCAGGTGCAGGTCGTTCCACGTGTCCTTCGGGAATAGCTTCTTCAGGTCCGCTTCGGTGTGCTCCACGCTCTTGCCCGTGCTCAGGGTCCAGCGCCAGGCCAGGCGGTGGATGTGCGTGTCCACGGGGAAAGCTGGCACACCAAAGGCCTGCGACATCACCACGCTGGCCGTCTTGTGGCCCACGGCCGGCAGGGCTTCCAGCGCGGCGAAGCTCTTGGGGACCTTTCCACCGTGCTCCTCCACGATGATCCTGCTCAGTCCGTGGATGCCCTTGCTCTTCATCGGCGAAAGACCGCATGGCCGGATGATGTCCTGGATCTCCTCCACGCTCAGCTTCATCATCTGCTGCGGCGTACGCGCCTTGGCGAAGAGCAGCGGCGTGATCTCGTTCACCTTCCTGTCCGTGCATTGGGCACTGAGCACCACGGCCACCAACAGGGTGTACGGGCCATCGTGGTCCAATGGGATGGTGGTGCGTGGGTACAGCTCGGCGAGCTTGGTGGCGACGAAGGCGGCTTTCTCGCGTCTGGTCATGCGCGTTGTGGGTTCATCGGTGGTGGATGCCCATGATCCGCCCACAAATGTCGGCCGCTATCGCATCCTGTTCATACATCCTGTGGCCTTCACCATTGAACAGGGCCGGTTCCACACCCATGTCTGCGAACCACGCTTCGCTGGGGATGAATGGATCCGAGCTGCCGTAGAACAAGCTGATCCGCGCCGATGGTCTCCGGGTCTCGATGCGTAGTCTGGTTGACGATACCGCAACGAGGTCCTGCACGTTCAGCCCCGCCAGGCACGCCTTCCAAGCGATCCACCCGCCGACGCTGAACCCCAGGATGGCATCGGCCGCCTTTTCAAGCTTCAACAGTTTCATCACCGCCCGGTCCGCACCACCGTTCACGAAATGGTCGTGCGGGGTCTCACCGTCCTGGATGTTGCCCGCGATGTCCGCCAGTGTTCTGCTGTCGTAGTACGCGATCTCGAACTGCCCCCTCAACCTACCGATGTAATGACCGGGCCACTCCGACTTCGCCGCGCCCCACAAGTCCGAAAGGATGATCAGCCTTTTCATTCGGCCTGGTTCGCTTGCTCCAGGACGCGTTGAAGGCACCGTTCGACCATCTCCACTGCCTCATCGATGGTCTCCTTCTTCGTTCGGAACGCGAGGATGGCCATGCGGATCACGAACCGCCCGTTGATCACCGAGGAACTCAGGAAGACCGCGCCGTCCTTGTGGATCTCTTCCATCAGCCGCTTGTTCAGATCGTCCGCGCGCGAAGCGAATGGGTACCAGAAATAGCTGACGGAGAGGTCGGGTTCGGGTCCTGTGTGGAGACCGAGCGCTTCCAACTTCATCCTGAAATACTGCACCAGCAGGAGTTTCTCCTCCAGACAGGCCTGGAAGGGCGCGATGCCATGCAATTGCAGTGGCAGCCAAACCCGCAAGCCACGGAAGTGCTTGGTCAGTTCCGGAGAGAGGTTGGCCGGGCTGTTCAGCAGTTCCTCGTTGTGCCCGTCCTGCATGTAATTCGCCGTGTAGTAGTGGGAATGGAGCGTGGCCGTACTGTCCTTGATCAGCACGGCGCCCACGCCATACGGCAGGAAGAGGCCCTTGTGCGGATCGATGATCAGCGAATCCGCCCGTTCGATCCCCTTGAACAGGTTCTTTTTCGATGTGAGGATGAAGAAACCGCCGTAAGCGGCGTCCACATGGTACCAAACACCGTGTTTCGCAGCCACATCGGCGATCGCATCGAGCGGGTCCACCGTGCCGGTGTCCGTGGTGCCGGCGCTGGCCACGACCAGGAAGGGATGCAGGCCATCGCTGCGGTCCTGCCCGATCGCGCGGTCCAGTTCGGCCGGTATGATCCGGTGTTCCGCGTCCAACGGGATGTACCGCAGGATGGCATCCTCCAGACCGATGATGCGCAGGGCCTTCTGGGTGGAGTGATGCACCTGCTCGCTCAGGTACACCACGCTCTTGGGGATGCGCTCGTTCTTCACCTTGTGCTTGTCCCTGGCGGCGGTGAAGGCGATCAGGGTGGAGATGGAGCCGCCGGACGACAGGCAGCCCACGGCATCATCCGGGAATCCGAAAACCGAGCGCAACCAGGCGATCACCTCGTTCTCGATGGTGGCCGCACCGGGCGAGGCGAAGTGGACGCTGGCGAAGGGGTTCGTCACCGCCGCGAGCAGGTCGGCCAGGGCCGCTGTGAATACGCCGCCACCGGGGATGTAGCCCAGGTGCTTGGGCGATGCCGCGTTGATCCCAGTCTCGGCGACTTCAGCGCGGTAGCGGGTCAGCAATTCCTGCAGGGGGATCTTGTAGCCTTGGATCGAGAGATCCCCGATCGCCTTGGTGCGGAACCCCTTCACGTTGTCCAGCCCGTTGATGAAGGTGTTTGCGAAGGCCGCGACCTGGTCCATCAGGGCCGTGCGCTCGGCCTCCGGGATGTCAAGCTCCCGGCTGGAGGCACGCAATTCGTTCAGCCTGCCGATAATGTCTTCCTTTTCCATGTATGATGGGTGCGGATCGTGGCCCCCTGTGCGGCTACGACCTGGACGGAATGCACGACGCTAATCCAAGGGTGTTCTGCTCGTGATCGCGATCCGGTTCCAACCATTGATCGCCACGACGGCCATGATCACGGCGGCCATCTCCTTGGCGGTGAGTTGGGCTGCGGCCGCATCGTAGACCTCATCGGGCACGGGGCTGTCGGCGATCAGCGTCATGGCTTCGGTAAGGGCCAACACCGCTCGTTCCTTCGCCGTGAAGAGGTCGGTCTCGCGCCAGGCATCGAGCAGGAACAGTCGCTGCGCCGTTTCACCAAGTTTCATGGCATCGCGCACGTGCATGTTGATGCAGTATGCGCAACCGTTGATCTGCGAGGCACGGGTCTTGACCAGTTCGTAAAGCCGCTTGTCCAGTCCGCTCGCGGCGAGGTATTTCTCCAGACCGAGCATCGCCTTGTATGCCTCGGGGTCGGCTTTGGCCAGGTTGAATCGACTCATCATCGTTCAGGTTTTGATCACCTGATGGAGCATGTCCGATCCACCAGTGGCAACGAAGGTCGGAAATGGCGCTGGACCGGATCGTACCACGGCATACCAGGATGGACCCACCGAACGGACCGTGTTCCAATTCAGGTCATTCCTGCGTGCCTGCCGGACACGATCGCCCTGGCCCGCGCATTGTTCTGCACATCCTTCTGATAGTACTTGGCCCAACCGTTGTTGAGCGAGAAGACGATCTGTTTCCCAAGCACGCGTTCGAGCCAGAGGGGCACGAAGAAACCCCGATCCGGCCGGAAATAATCGTAGTAGTGCTTGTCGGGCTCGTTGCCTCCGTTCATCGCATGGCGCGCAGCGAAATCGCCGCAGAACGTGGCCCACGGCAGTCCCACACAACCCAGGACGAAGTGCAACCAGGGCGCGCGCTCGTCCTTGAGCACCGTGGGCAGCAGGTCCCTGGTGCTATCGATCCGGCCAGGCCAGTACTGGATGAACTCCAGATCGCGCAACTGCGGGAATTTCTCCTTGAAACCGGCGATCACCCGGTTGATGATCCGTGGCGAGTCCAGGTCGTTCTTCGCGAAGGTGCTGAGCATGTCGCCCCCGCCGAGGAGGATCCGGTTGTCGCCCGTCAGCCGGAAATAGCTGTACACCAAAGTGGAATCCCAGCATTGGAAGCGGTCGCTCGGGAAGATCGACGCGACCATGCGGTCGTTCAACGGTTCGCTGATGGAGAGGAAGGTCTGCGCATGGTACACGTTGTCTGCGAAGCGCGTGAGCGACCGGTCCAGCTTGTCCGCACAAACGATGATCTGGTCGGCGGTCACCGAGCCCAGATGGGTTCTGGCGCAGTGATCTTCGATGGACAGCACTTCTGAGGCTTCGTGGACCTCGATGCCATTCCCGACCAGGATCTTCTTGGCACCCTGGCAATAGCGCAACGCGTTCACCCCATAGGTCTCGGCATACCGAACCGCACCGGAGTAACCGTTGGATCCGATGATCTTCGTCAAGGCATTGGCGTCGTACAGTGTTTGATCGAACCCCAATGCGGTCCTTGCCCGCATCTCGTCCTGGATGTCTGCCCATCCACTTTTACCGATGCCGAGGAACAGACTGTCCTGGCGTTGCAGGTCGCAATCGATCCCATGCCCGGTGATGGTGGACCGCATCCTGTCGATCCCCTTTGTGGGCACGCTCCAGAGGTCGCGTGCACCGTCCACACCGAACCGGCGGATGAGCTGCGACAGTTCGAGTTCGCTGTCGGGCGTGAGGAAGCCCGCGCTCTTGCCGGATGTGCTCCCACCGAGGATGTTCCGTTCGAGCACCACCACCTTCAGCCCTTTACCCACGAAGTGAAGTGCCGCGGAGATCCCGGCCGCACCTGCACCGATGATCAGTACATCAGCGCGGATATCTTTCCGTAGCGGGGGTTGGATCGGGTCGTCCGTTCCGAGCAAGGTGGTGAACCACCAGTTCTGCAGGATCATCGCTTCAGTGTTTCATCGGGCAACTTGGGTGGGTGTCGGTCTGGAATGGAATTTCGGCCCAACCTCGATCGACTGTTGAGATCAATGGTTCACGTGTGCGCAATTTCCACGGCTCTTTTCGATGTGTTGATGGTCCTGTGGTCGTGGCCATCGGCCACCCCAAGACCACCCCATCGAATGTAGGTATCGCGCGGTGTTGGTCCTTGTGAGCGTACCGGGCCTCGACGGGTCGTATCGCCCTTCCGGAGGTTCGCGGATCACACCATTCCGCCCGTGCCTTATGAGGGGATTCAGTAGGGGATTGATGTCGATGGCAATGCCCTGTGCATGTTTCGAGCGTTCCGGCACATGGGCCTTGCCGCGATAGTTGAAGGCGCTGGTGTTGTTGTCGGACATGGAGGCTGGATCGTTCCAGCCGGTGGAATCCGCGTTGAGTCCATACCGATTTATGGGGATCACCTTGGCGATCGGGAAGGTGTCGCGACGGAAGGCCTCGAATATGCTCCGCACATCCTTGGTGATGCACTTGTGTACGAGCATGACCCCGCTGTATAGCCTGGAAGTGTCGATCCGTGTGCAGGTGGTGTCGGTGAAGGAGAAATAGCTGACTTCAAGTACCACGAGGCTGTCACGAATGGCTGGGTCGAGCGGCCCCAGTCGACTTTCGATGATGCGTAGATCGCGTTCGAGACCAATGGTATCGGCGCGTGTACTATGATAGCTCAAGCCTGGATCCACGATGGGTCGGGATGGTGTCTTTTCGCGTGGTCCGAAGGTCGGTTCCGTAGGTCCATGGGTTTGCGTACAACCATGCACTGTGACCACCAGGAAGCATGTGATCCGGTTGATCACGACTCGAAGGTTCACCAAGTGAAGGTATGTGGTCCTGATCCTTGGATGAAGGTATGTGATCGCGTTGGGATCCCTTCACCCTCCACATGCACCAGGTTCTGTTGCTCGTAGAACAGGTCCTGCAGCAGGGTGTTCTGCACCAGGAGGTCGTTCGGAGTGGCGATATTGTCCACCTGCAGGTAGCAGTAAAGTGTTTCGCCGTCCAGTTCCTTGCCGATCCATTTCCATGATAGCTGCTTGTCCTGCATGAGCACCAAGTGCAGCTTGAAGTATGCATTGAGAATACTGTCGGCCTTCGGATGTTCTTGGACCGAGCCGAGCTTCAGTTGTGCAACGTTCTCCAGTGCATGTTCCAGGTCGTGTGTAGTGATCCGCCAGGTGAGGTCGAGGGTCCGTGTGGTGGGAGTGTGGCGGATGGTGAGGATGGAGACGAAGAAGTCGTGGGGCGCCAGGGCGGCGGCCAGAGCAAGGGTGAACATCAGGATCTTCATGCTGCAACAAAGTTGGTGAGGACTGGCGAGTGGTGCGTGTCGCGAGACGGGTCAGGCGGACCCAGGTGCCGGTCTCGTCACGCGCCACCCGGTGTGTAGGCTGGTGTGCGGCCTGTCGCCACTCGCCACTACTTTCGCAACATGCCTCTGAAGTACGATCTCTCGGTTCTCTCGATCCTCCTCCTGAGCCTCACCGCCACCGCCCAGGACGCTCCCCGCTACGGCCGCGATAAATTCCGCCAGCTGGATCAGGAGCTGCCCACACCCAACGAGCAGCGCACGGCCAGCGGTGCACCCGGCCATGCCTACTGGCAGATGAAGGCCGATTACAACATCGCTGTGGAGATCGAGGAGCCCATCGCTGACGGCAGCGGCGCCCTCCCGAAGCTCACCGGCAAGGAGACGATAACCTACCACAACCAAAGCCCGGACAAGCTGGATTACCTCTGGTTGCAGCTCGACCAGAACATCTTTGAACCCGGCAGCGATGCGAACCTCATCCGCACGGGTACCATCGGCGATAGCCTGAACCTGGACCAGGTCGGCAAGTGGGTGAAGCCCTTCGAGGGCGGCTACAGGATCACCTCGGTCACCGATGCCAATGGTGGTGCGCTGAAGTACACCATCAACCGCACCATGATGCGCGTGGACCTGCCCAAGCCACTGCTTCCCGGAGGGGTGTACAGCTTCAAGGTGGAATGGTGGAACTGGATCAACGACCGCTTCAAGTGGGGCGGACGCGGGGGCTACGAACACTTCCCCGAGGAGGACAACTACATCTTCACCATCGCGCAGTTCTACCCGCGTATGGCCGCCTACATGGACTACAGCGGCTGGCAGCACAAGCAGTTCCTGGGGCAGGGCGAGTTCACCCTCGACTTCGGCGATTACACGTTGAGCATCACGGTCCCTGCGGACCATGTGGTGGCCTCAACCGGTGTGCTGCAGAACGAGAGCGCGGTGCTCACAGCCGACCAGCGGAGCCGTCTGGCCAAGGCGCGTTCGGCCACCGCACCCGTCTACATCGTCACGGAGGAGGAGGCGCGAAGGAACGAGGCGAAGAGCGCGGACGACAAGCGCGGGCTCGGAAGGAAGACCTGGACCTACAAGGCCACCAACGTGCGCGACGTGGCCTTCGCCAGCAGCCGCAAGTTCCTATGGGATGGCATGGACCAGCCGGTGGGAAAGGGCCACGTGCTCTGCATGAGCTTCTTCCCGAAGGAGGGAAACCCGCTGTGGGGCCAATACAGCACCAAGGTGGTGGCGCACACCATCAAGACGTACAGCAAGTACACCTGCGACTACATCTACCCCGTGGCGCAGAGCATCCACACCGACCGCATCGGCATGGAGTACCCCATGATCTGTTTCAACGGCGGGCGACCCGAGAAGGACGGCACCTACAGCGAACGCACCAAGTACGGCATGATCGGGGTGATCATCCACGAGGTGGGCCACAATTTCTTCCCCATGATCATCAATAGCGATGAGCGCCAGTGGACCTGGATGGATGAGGGCCTGAACACCTTCGTGCAATACCTCACCGAGCAGGAGTGGGACAAGGATTATCCCAGCTGGCGCGGCAAGCCCCGCAACATCGTCGATTACATGAAAGGGGACCCCAATGCTGCGCCGGACAAGGTGAAGGCCCGCATCGAACCCATCATGACCAACAGCGAGAGCATCACCCAGTTCGGCAACAACGCCTATGGCAAGCCGGCCACCGCGCTCAACATACTGCGTGAGACGGTGCTGGGCCGCGAGCACTTCGACCACGCCTTCAGGACCTATTGCGAGCGATGGAAGTTCAAGCACCCCACGCCGGCCGACTTCTTCCGCAGCATGGAGGACGCCAGCGGCACCGACCTCGACTGGTTCTGGCGCGGCTGGTTCTACACCACCGACCACGTGGACATCGCCATCACCGATCTTAAGTACAAGCGCATGCACCCGCGCGATCCAGTGACAGCGGAGCAGCTAAACCGAGCCGACAAGGCCGGTGAGGTACCCGACCTCAGTCGCCAGCGGAACATCGAGAGCAACCTGGATTTTGTGGTGGACCGCGACCCCGCGACCAGGGACTTCTACAACAGCTACGATCCCCTCACGGCCACCGAGCGCGAAAAGATCGCGTACGAGAAATGGCAACAGGGCTTGAAGCCGGAAGAGATCGCGCTGCTACGCGAGGAGTTCCATCTGTACGAGATCTCGTTCAAGAACATCGGCGGGCTGGTGATGCCGGTGATCCTGGAATGGGAGTACGTGGACGGATCGAAGGAGGTGGACCGGATCCCCGCCGAGCTGTGGAAGACCAGCGACGAGGTCAGCAAGGTCTTCGTGAAGCGCAAGGAGGTGAAGCGCGTGACCCTCGATCCCTTCCTCGAAACAGCCGACTGCGACCTGAACAACAACAGCTGGCCACCGCGCATGGTGCCCACACGCTTCGATGTGTTCAAGGGCCGGGAGAGGAGGCAGCCCAACCCCATGCAGCAGGAACGCAACAAGGTGACGAACGAGGAGTTGGATCGCCAGTGATGCAGCATTCAACGTCCACATGAGCATGATCACCATGATACTTCGACCCGGAATGACACGCTGTATGCACACACTACTAATGGCCGGTGCTTTGCTGTTCCTGCTGGCATGTGGAACGGGACGAAGCGACGGGCCACCGAGGGTCGGGAATGACCATAATGACAAGGAGAAGAGCGGGCCTGATGGTGGTGGATCCACGTTCGGAATCGAAGAGTCGATCCAACCGGACAGCGGTGGATATGCATTGCTGCCGTTGAGCGTCCAAAGGGATGATCGTGGGGGTAAGTCGGGTCTGTCCCGATCGTTCGACAGCAGCGAGGAATATGCACCGCGTTTCTGGAATATCCTGTTCCTGGATCTGAGGACAAAGGCGACCCATCTTCTAACCGACCGGAAGATCATGATCGATGCGGTCCACACCTATACGCATGAGCAGGGTGAACTTCTTTCGAGGAACGTGCTATACACCGTCATTGACAAGGACATCAACAAGGACGGACGGCTTGACTATGGCGATCCGTCCCATCTTGGGATATCGGCCTTGGACGGAAGCGGTTTCCGGGCGGTCAGCCCGGTGGATGAGGACCTGCTCGGCTGGGAGGTCGTGAACGGCGATGACGCGATCGTGATCCGAACGAGGGTGGACACTGATGCCGATGGTGCATACGAGGCTCATGAGGAGATACGTCTCCATGTGTTCGACCTTGCGAGCGGCAGGTTGGAAGCAGTGGTGACGAAAGAGCTTCAGATGAAGATGAACGCGTTGTTCACCGAGCAGTGGTTGAAGAAGGAAGGATGATCGGGTGGAGCAGCCCCTGGTCTTCCGTCAATAGCCAGCTTCAACCATGGATCCGCACGATATGACTGAGGCGGCGAGAAAGTACCGGTCGGTCTCGGGTTCAAGGGTGCGAAAGTGCGAGAGTCACGTCTATTGCACCCTCGCACTTTCGCACCTCATGGTTCATTCGGACCAGGATGATCGACAGACCGGATCTTCACCACCGACTCAGTACCTACGCTGAGCAGCAGCCTCCATCGCTGCTTGTCGGGGTCCCCGCGCGGGGCATAATGCCAATTGGACATTCAATATCACCCGATCTGCTTGCTCTTTTTCCACATGGCTTGTCTGTGCCATGCTTTCCGTAGGCACCGCTACGCAACGCCCGTCACGGATCGCCCTTCGAAAAGATAGCTGCGCATCCTTGGCTGGAATTGTATGTCCAATTGGTGGATCTGCAGCCCAAAGATGCTCCAACGAGCCATTGGGGCCATGGTCAGTCCTATGCGTCCGATGAGCTTCGGCCTTCGATCAGGATCATCGCACCACCCACAGCCGCTTCGGTTCCAATCGGAACCTGACCTCGTGGCCCACCTCCATCGGTTCCCCATCGAGATGAGCGAGGGTGCCTTCCTGCCACACCGTGGCATTACGTGTGACGATGTTGGTGATGTACGGACTCTTATCCGCCTTGCCCGTGTAGATCTGCACGAAGGCATTGATCAATGGGAATAGCGGCGGTTTGCGGATCACACGCACCTCGGCCCAGCCATCGTCGGGGAGTGAACCGGGACTGATCCGGGCGCCGTTCCCGAACTCGCGCGTGTTACAGAACACCACCATGAGGACCTCTTTCTCGGTGGTCTCGTGGTTCGCTTTCAGGACCACACGCATGGGCGGCGCGCCCAGGATGTCCTTCAGGATGATCCGTGCATACCCCAGCATGCCTCGCCCGTTGCTCTTGTCGAAGGCCTGTGCGACCCGTGCATCAAATCCGATACCGGCCGTGCCCAGGAAAGGGGTGTCGTTGAGGAAACAGATGTCCATCTGCGCGGCTTCACCGGTGAACGCGTGCCTGAACCCCTTCTGCGGATCCAACGGGAGGCCCAAGGACCGGGCATAGCCGTTACCACTGCCCATGGCCACCACCCCCATGGCCACCTTGGTGTTCAACAGACCTGCGGCCACACTGTTCATCGTGCCGTCCCCGCCCGCGCTGATCACACGTTCCATGCCGCTGGCCACTGCCTCCACGGCCAGCTCCTTGCCATGGCCTTGCCGCTCGATATGGCGTACGTCCAGGGCGATCCCCAATTCCGAGGCGATCCGTTCGGCCGTCCCCCGGTGGCGAAGTGCCTGGCCCTTGCCAGAGCGCGGGTTCAGTACGAGCATCATCCTTCTCATCGCTCCACAACGAGTTGGCCACTCCCCATGTGGCTGTTGAATTGTTGGATCGCCGCCTTGAGCTGGGTGATCATTCCCTTCTCCATCGCACCAATGCCGAGGGTGTCGGCCTGGTCCACGAGCAGTGTACGACCGACCACCTTCCGGGCATCGAACTGCAAGTGTAGCTTTTCGCCCACGCATTGGTAGATCCCGTTGCTCGATACGATCGCGATGGTCGACGAGGTCGGTTGCAGCACGCTGTGCCCGAAGCTGAAGAATGGCCCCCGGTGGCCGCTCATCTGTACAACGGTCGGTAGGATGTCGATCTGTTGGGTGACCGTGGCCTGCTGTGATGGAGTGATGCGTCCTGGCATGTGGTAGAGCAGCGGGATCCAGTAGTCCATGCTCTGGTTGTAGTGTTGGCCATCGCGAAGGATGTCAGCCGTATGGTCAGCGGTGACCACGAACAGGGTGTTCGCGAACCAGGGCTGCCTTCGTGCTGTTGCGAAGAAGTCCCGTAGGGCATCATCCGCATACCGAAGGGTGGGGTGTATCGGCAAGGTCCCTCCTTTGAACCGGGTCATTTCCGCTTCGGGCAATTCATAAGGGTGATGGGAACTCAGTGTGAATACCGTGCTGAGGAAGGGCTGCCTCTCCTGGCTCAATGCGTGAGCGAAGAACTGCAGGAAGGGCCGGTCCCGAACACCCCAATGCCCATCCATATCCTCCTTGGATCCGGTATATTCATTCAGACCCACATACCTCTCGAACCCTGCCGATCGGGCGAACGCATCGAACCCCATGGTGCCATTGCGACCACCGTGGAAGAAACTCGTGTGATATCCATCGGGACCGAGCACACTTGCCAGCGAGGTGAACGGACGACTGGCGTACGGCGAGGTGATGAAGGCTTCATTCATCAGTTCGGGAATGGAGGCGAGGATGGCCGGGATGCCATCGATGCTCCGACGTCCGTTCGCGTAAGCCCTGGTCATGTTCAGGCTCACGCCCATGAGTGAGTCCAGGAAGGGCATGTAGCCCTCGCCGCCCGATAACCGCCCGCTGTATTGGGCGGAGAAGCTTTCGAGGATGATGATGACCACGTTCGGTCGGCCAGGGGTCAGCGCACCATCCATGAACTGTTCGTGGACCGGCCAGTGGCGCTCGGCATCCGCTTCGGACATGTAATGCACCTCTGGTAAAGTGGGTTTTCCCAGGCTCGTGATGATGGTGAACGGTGTGTTCAACGTGACCGGTAGTACGCTCGCCCCACCATACTGCGCTGCAGCCAGTGGTTGTAGCGGGATGAGTTGCAACCCACCTCGTGAGGCGACCACGAGCCCGATAAGTGCAAGTACACGCCAACTTATCCGCCATGGCTGGGAGACGACCGGCCGATCGTGCTTTTCGGTCCTGGAGTAGCTCCAGAACAGGAAGAGGATCGCCAGGATGTACAGCAGGGCGATGTGCCAATAGTCCGCCAGGAAGGCCGGCGCAAGCGAAAGTGTGTCGCCACCGGCCGCCAGGATGCTCAGGAAGTCCGCAGTACTGCGTTTCAGGCTGAATGGGAAGTACTCCAGGTCGACGAATTGGAAGAACAGTGCGAGGCCATTCGGAACGAGGAAGAGCAGCTTTTGAAGCCACCGGACCCAGGTCCGTGCCGGGTAGGGTTGGATCATGTAGGCCAGGACCCATGCGCTATTGGTCCAGGCGATCGCGCTCGCATCGAACCGAAGTCCCCCGAAATAGGCTGCCCATGGAACATCCGGGAAATGGTCCGCATTCAACCATGCGAAGAGGAAACGAGTGCAGGTGTACACCAATGCCACGGCACCCAAGCGTTGTGCGAGCACGGTGAGGGGGCCACGGAACATGGATGCGAAGATGCACAACAGGTTATACCCTTTCACCATACCTATCCATCCGACCTGCTTGCTCTTTGTCCGTGCGACTTCTCCGGCAAGGTCGATCCGTAGGCCCCGCTACGCAGCGACCTTGCCGCATCGTCGCACGGAAGAATAGCGGTGCATCTTCAGGTGCCTCTGTATGGCGAATGGGTATTACGGGTTCCGCTTTCGACCCAGTATGGTGCGGCCGATCATGTGGCGTATCGGTACCCAATCGGTGTACGTACTGTCCAGGTAGGTCACGGGTCCCGATGGGCCGTCCGTGATGACGTACCGGACCGTACCGTCCCGCATGGCCCTATGGAATGCGGTGTGATCGAAGAGCCGATCCCTGCTGTACTGCACGATGTCCTTCTGCGTCATCAAGCTCTGGCCCACCAGGAAGTGCTCGAGGTATTCCCGGTAGGTGATGAACACCTTTTCCTCCGGCCGCAACCCCAGGTCCTTCACAAGCACTTCCCGGACCACCTGGTCCGCCCTCAAGTGCTCCAGATGAATCTGGTCCGGTTCACCAACGCGGTACCACGCCGCCACACTGTTCGTGCGGAATGCCGCGAACACGCATCCGTAGAGCGCGAAGGACCAGGCCAAGCCGTTCCGCAGGGGGCCTTCCACCATCCGGGGAAGCAGGATGGCCACACCGATGAACGTGAGCATGAGGCTTTCGTGGAGGTAGTTGAGGCGGCTGCCGTACTTCAGGCCGGTGATCATCGCGAACCCAAGGCTCAGTGGGATCGCCACCGCCAGGAAGCGAACGGGCGCATGATCGGTACGCCAGCCGTGGATCACCACGAGGGCCGCCATCACATGCCAGCCGATGAAGTATTTGTACGTGGCCGGTGCGAACAGATCGGCATACATCATCCAACTGAACCCATTGCGTAGGCCGAGCACCGTGTTCTGGTAGAAGGCCTCTGGTGTGCCCAGGAACAGGGTGGTGCCAAGACCGATCCCCAACGCGGCCAACTGAACCGGGATCATGATACGCAAGGCTTTCCACTGTCCACTGACCAACAAATGCAGGGCCGGAGCAGCGGCGATGACCACTCCGGATTGTTTCGAGAGGATGGCAGCCACCCCGAGGAGCGCTGTCCACACCAGGTCGCGGGAGCGATCGTACACCGACCAACGCAGGTACGTCACCACGGTGGCCGCGGCCAGGGCCAGTACGAGCGCATCCATCCGGGAGAAGGATTGTTCCCAGGTCGTGCACATCGAGAACCCTGCGGCCAGAACGCTGCTCCATTGTGCCGCACCTCCGACCCGGCAGGCCGCATGAACGAGGGTGCCGGTGAGCACCCAGAGCAGTAGTGAGACCGTGCGCGAGAGGAGGAAGATGCTCCGTGCGTCGTCCCCTTCCAGGCCGATCACCTTCCCGATCGAGGCGCATAGCACGTAATAGCCGGGTGTGTATTGGATCACATCGAACGGTGGTCGCTCGGGATCCTCATACAGGGTCTGGCCCAACATCACCTTCTGGATGCCATGGATCACATTGTGTTCCACCCCGCCGAGCTCTGTGCGATGCTGCAGCAGCAGACGGCCTCGGAGCGTGGTGTTCCAAAGGAGGGTCCCGAGGACCACCCCTACGAACAGAGCAGTGAATGGGATCCCGCCGAGGCGACCTTTTTCCATCGAAGGGATCATGGGGTGAAGGTAGCCTCAGCCCTTGCGAAGAATGGCGACGAGCGATCGGCCGAAGGTGTACCCGAACAACCGGTCCGATAGTCGGCTGACCGGAACGATGCGCCGATCCCAGAAGGCGATCTGCCCCGATGTGGGTGTGGATCGCCGTAGGAGCAGGGTGTTCCCCAAGGAGAGCAGTAGCCCGGCGCTATCCAGGTATCGCATCCGGATGATCCTCGCGTCCGATGGAAGGATGTGGCGAAGGCTGCGGCGGTCGTATCGCCGAAAGTGCCCGATCGCCTTGTCGAACGGGCCATATAGGAATTGGAAGGCCGGCACCACGATCACGATGTGGCCTCCGGTCGTCAACAGGTTCATGGCACGCTTCAGCTCATCCGCCGGGTCGGCAAGGTGCTCCAGCACATCGATGTACGCCAGGGTGTCGTATCGCTCCCCGCAAAGGTCCTTCGTGGTCCCTGCGATGGAACGTTGTGCGATGTGCGTGGGTAAGGCACTCGTCGGTGTTCGGGCCAGAAGGTCCTGGTCGGGCTCCAGGAAGGTGTATCCCGTCACGTTGTGATTCAGGAGGAAGGGGGCATTCACCCCCAAGCCCGAACCCACATCGAGCACCTGCCCCGCCACATAAGGAGCCACCACCGACGACCAATACGACTTCCAGTTCATCGCATGCTGGAAGAGCTCGAGTTCATCGCCGAGGTATGCCATCCGCTCCATCCTCCTTTCCATTACTCGCCTGCGAAATAAGGTGCTTCGACCCCAAGCTGCATCAACGGCCCTGACCATCCAACAGGTGGGCGCTGACAACTTCCGATCCCTTGCGACCACCTCCGGATACCTTTGCACCCGCAGCAGTTCAGCCAATCATGTCCACCCTTACGACCGAGGATCGCCAGTTGCATTTCGAACGCGGGGTCCACAGCGATGCCTTTCTGATCGATACCTACGAGAAACTCGTCCTTCCGCGCATCATCGAGGAGAAGATGCTCAGCTTGCTGCGCCAGGGCAAGATCAGCAAGTGGTTCAGCGGCATCGGGCAGGAGGCCATCAGTGTGGGTGCTGCCATGGTGTTGCATCCTGATGAGTACATCCTGCCGATGCACCGCAATTTGGGCGTGTTCACCGCACGTGGCATGCCTTTCCGCAAGCTCTTCGCGCAGTGGCAGGGCAAGGTCACCGGGTACAGCAAGGGCCGTGAACGTAGTTTCCACTTCGGCAGCCAGGAGCATAAAGTGGTGGGCATGATCTCCCACCTCGGCCCTCAGATGGGCATCGCTGATGGCATCGCGCTGGCGCACAAACTGAAGAAGGAACACCGGTGTACCATCGTCTTCACCGGCGATGGGGCCACCAGCGAAGGGGATTTCCACGAGAGCGTGAACGTCGCCGCGGTCTGGGACCTGCCCGTGCTCTTCGTGATCGAGAACAACGGCTACGGGCTGAGCACGCCGAGCAGCGAGCAGTTCCGGATGAAGCACTTCACCGATAAGGCCATCGGCTACGGGATCGAGGCCGTGCAGATCGCCGGTAACAACATCCTGGAGGTGTATGACAACATCGCCCGGCTGGCCGATAGCGTGCGCGAACGCCCGCGCCCGATCCTGGTGGAGTGCATCACCTTCCGCATGCGGGGCCATGAAGAGGCCAGCGGCACCAAGTACGTGCCCAAGGAGCTCTTTGAGGAATGGGGCCGCAAGGACCCGGTGATGAACTTCGAGGCCTGGCTGCTGAAGCAGGGCATCCTCACCGTGGCCGAACGCGATGCGATCCGCACCCGGCTGAAGGATGGCATCGAGGAGGATCTGAAGCATGCATTCGAGGAGCCGGAGCCGGTACCCGTGGAAGAAGTTGAAGTTGGCGACGTCTACGCACCAGCGAACAGTTCTCAGTTGTCGGTTCCCGGTCTGCCGACCATCCAGACCGCGATCCAACAACCGACAACCAACTCCCATCCCGAGAAACGCTTCATCGACGCGATACAAGAAGGCCTTGCCCAAAGCATGGAGCGCCACGGCAACCTGGTGCTCATGGGCCAGGACATCGCCGAGTATGGTGGCGCCTTCAAGATCACCGAGGGCTTCGTGGACCGCTTCGGCAAGGACCGGGTGCGGAACACTCCCTTGTGCGAGAGCGCGATCCTGGGCACCGCCCTCGGCCTCAGCATCAAGGGCATGAAGGCCATGATGGAGATGCAATTCGCCGATTTCGTCAGTGAGGGCATCACCCAGATCTGCAACAACCTGGCGAAGATGCATTACCGCTGGGGACAGCACGCCGATGTGGTGGTGCGCATGCCCACCGGTGCCGGTGTGGGTGCAGGCCCCTTCCACAGCCAGAGCAACGAGATGTGGTTCGTGAAGACACCCGGGCTGAAGGTGGCCTATCCCAGCAACCCGTACGATGCCAAAGGGCTGCTGATGACCGCCTTCGAGGATCCCGGACCAGTGATGTTCTTCGAGCACAAGGCCATGTACCGCAGCATCAACGGACCGGTGCCGGAACAACCCTACGGCATCCCCTTCGGGAAGGCGCGGGTGGTGCGCGAGGGCGTGGCCATGAGCATCATCACCTACGGCATGGGCGTGCATTGGGCCTCGGACGTGCAAAAGGAGACCGGTATCGACATCGATATCATTGACCTGCGCACGCTTGTACCCCTGGATGTGGATACGGTCCTGGCCAGCGCAAGAAAGACCGGTAAGGTGCTGTTACTGCACGAGGATACGCTCACCGCCGGTCTCGGAGGGGAGCTGGCCGCCCTTATCGCCGAACATGCGTTCGAGCACCTGGATGCACCCATTGTGCGTGTGGCCAGTTGGGATACGCCAGTACCCTTCGCCATTCCGCTGGAGCAGGGCTTCCTGCCGAAGGGCAGGTTGAAGGCGGCCGTCGAACGCCTCTCCGCCTATTGAACGGCGCCCCCTTGTTACCGCTGACCGTGTTGGCCCTGTATAGGCCATCTGGACCGGGGTCGGTACTCAATCGGGGTTGAGGTGTTAAACCATTTCCCAGTAAGGGGTGGTCCAAAGCTGCGCCGCGATCTTTTCGCAGGACGACCCGTTCGGAGGGGTCCTGCGGAAAAAGCAAGCGGATCGGTTCAAGCTTCATGGTGAGAAGGGATCGAGTGCTCCCTGGATGCCGCTCCCTGGATCCGATCAACAACGGCGGTGTTGATAGATTCCGGTGCCCCTGTCGAATGGCCACGGAACTCATGGAGGCCCCGCCGATCAAGGGGATCACGCCAATGCGACCCGGACGGAACATGCGGATGTTGGTAACCCCGATCCGGGGTTCTGGCCACGGCTTTCTTCTCGCCGGACCTTGGCACCATGTCCGCACAGGTGTTCGAGGCCCGCTGGAGCCGTATTCAACGGTCGCGGGAACAAGGGTATGAGGAACTGAGCGATTTCCTGGGCCGCCATGCCTCACTCGGGCCGTTGGTCCGATGTGGCCTTGTGCGGAAACGCGAGGAGTGGAGCGAGTTCCAACGTTACTATGGATATGTGCCCACTGAAAAGGGTGAGACATTCCTCCTGTACATCCCCGACAAGGAACTGGTCCTGGTGCGGCCTGGAAAGAGCGCTCCGCTGTTCCTCGAGTTGAAGAATGATCCCGCACCACAGGCTCCCTTCAAGGAAACCTATGCCGAACCGACCCAGGCGCAGTTCATAGCCGTAGAGGAGATGCGTGTGAATGCAGGAAGGGATGGTTGGCGCGCCAAACGGGCCGAGATCCTTCGGTACCATTTGTTGAAAGGATACATGGACATACGCACGTTCACCAAACGAACAGGGATCGGCGAAGGCGGCTTGCTGCGCGAAGGATTGGTGAAGCCGCGGAATGAGCGCGTGAGCGACCAGCAGCTTTCCATGGAAGTGACCAAGGAAGGGGAGGGCTACCTCACGCCCATTGATGCCTACGACCTGCTCCTCGTTGCTCCCGGAATGGAATTGCCCTTGCTGAACCGGTTGGACGGCGAGAAGGCTTCCTACTGGTGCGGCCTGCCTTGATGCCCTTTCACCATCATTTCCACCCGACCTGCTTGCTCTTTGTCCGTGCGACTTTTCCGGCAAGGTCGCTCCGTAGGCCCTGCTTCGCAACCTGTTCCACGTATCGTCCTTCGTAAGGATCGCGGCGCATCTCTTGGCCGGTCTTGAATCCGTAAATGGTATCACCCGTGGCGGAACGAGGGTGTGAACGCATACTCCCGGAGCAGGCCACAACGGCTACAACGGTAGCTCCGGATCGGGAATGCCAGTCGGCCTTTGAGGTCCAGCCCGTTCCAGAATGCCTCCTTGGCTTCGCCACTTACCCAACTGCTTGCTTCGTGGATGAACGCATTGGATGTGTCCGGGATGAAACCGGTTTCCATCGCGATGCCACAGTCGGGGCAGTTGGGCTGCTTGGCCGCCGGGTATCGGGTTCCTCGATCGCTCATCCGCCTGATCGCTTGGCCTTGTAACCTGCGTCCGCAAGATAGGCCAGCACCTTCTCCCTGTGGTCACCTTGCAGCAGGACCACTCCATCCTTCGCATTGCCGCCCACCCCACACTTCTGCTTGAGCGCCCTCCCCAATTCCTGAAGGTCCGCTTCCTTGCCGATGAATCCGACCACCCGCGTGACCACCTTATTCCCCCCCAGTCGGTCCAGATGAATGCGCAGGTCCTGCTGTTGTGGCGGTAGGGTGGTCGGGTTGCTCGCCGTGCTCACCCCCCGGTTGGTGCTGTACACCAGCCCTCCCATGCCGCTTGCCGGTCGCTTCTTCATTCTTGTTCCGATCAGTGGGCGAACTTATCACCTATCCGCATCGGCCCTGCATCGCGCCTGTCCTTCCTGCTACTCTTCCGTTGGCACCGGTGCGGGCTTGAAAGCGGCGATGGACCGCGCGATCTTCCCTGCCACCAGCTCGATCAACTGGGTCCTCGTGTTCCCGGTCCGCAATTCATCCTTGGTCACGCCGAGCACCTGCGAAAGCTCGATCCGCCCCGTACCGGTGTCGATGATCTGGATCTGCACCTCGATGTGCCGGTTCAGGATATCGTCGAAACGGATGATCCGGGGTGCCAGTACCCGTGCCGCTCCCATCAACCGCCCGGCGTTCACCACGTACCGCTCATCGTATGTCGCCTCCATGCTGCGTTGTTGTTCCGCCAGGAGCACATCGGTGCGATCGCGGTCCACCAGGATGATCGAGGCATCGTTCAAGGCCAGGATCGCGCTTTCGATGTTCGCGATCAGTTGCTGCTCCACCAGACCGGGTGTGCCACCCAGCATCACGGTGTAGATCCCGTTGTTGTACAGGGGCACGATCGCCAAGGTGAAATGCACGCGCTCGCGTATCGATGCGAGCCGCTGCCACGCATCCTTGTACCCGATGTCCTTCTCCGTGATCCAGGAATAGGCCCGGTACGCGTCGTGCAGGAGTCCCAGTTCTTCCGCTCGCAAGGCCTGTTGGTACCGGGTTTCCAGCTGTGCCACGCGTTGCAGGTATTCGGCCTCCTTCAGGGTCGGGTCCAATTCCAAGGCACGGGTGGCGGCGATGGCCGCCTCCTCGAATTTCGAGGCCCGGTAAGCGGTCTCCGCCTGTTCCATGGCATTCCGCGCTTCGCGGGCCAGGGCCTGCGATCGAGCGGCCTCCAGTCCGGGCTCCTCCTGTAGGCTTACGCCGTCCGTGGCGAACCGGCGTCGGAACGTGGCCGTTTCATCCCGCATCCCATCGCCACCCTTGATATCACCGTTATCGTATGCAGCAATGGCGGCGGCGGCCTTCCCCATGACCAGGGCTTTGGCTGCCCGTTGCATGCCCACATGCGCCGTCGCCATCGTGGGTTTACGGGTGTAAAGCTCCCGGTATGCCGAATAGGCCTCCCAGTGCATGCCACCTTCTTCGTAGACCCTGGCCGCATCGAGCTGACGACGTTGGGAGCCACAGGCCACCAAAAGCGGGATCAGGAACAACAAAGCATGGCGCATACCGCGAAAGTATCCAGCAACCACCGTTCCGGGATCGAGGACCTACATTCGTGCCATGACGGGTCGGAACATTGCGCTCTTGCTGGTGCTATTGCTCCTATCCGTCGTCCTGTTCTTCCTGCACCTGCTGGTCGGGTCGGTGTCCCTCAACATGGATTCGGTCATCGATGCCCTATTCAGCCGGAGCATGGGTGGGAATGCAGCCCGTATCCTGCACGAAGTGCGCCTGCCTGCGGCCTGGACCGCCGTACTGGCCGGGTCGGGGTTGGCCGCCTGCGGGTTGCTCATGCAGACCTTGTTCCGGAACCCCCTTGCCGGACCTTCGGTGCTTGGGCTGAGTTCCGGTGCAAGCCTCGGTGTGGCCATGTTGATCCTGGCACGACCCTTATGGGCCATGGACCTGATCCCGGTCCATGCGGCGGTCGTACTTGGTGCCTTTTTCGGTGCCATGGCCGTGTTGTTCCTCATCATGCTCGCCGATGGGCGGATGGGCGATGGGGTGGGTCTCTTGATCATCGGTCTGATGGTGGGTTATCTGTGCGGGGCGCTCATCGATGTGTTGCAAGTGGTGGCTCCGGAAGGTGCGCTGCGGGGGTTCGTGCTGTGGGGCATGGGTTCGTTCAATAATGTGGTGCGCACACAGCTCCCTTGGCTGGCCTTGCCGGTCCTACTGGGCCTGGTGGTCGCGCTCCTACTGATGAAGCCGCTGAATGCCCTACTGCTCGGGAATGAATATGCCAGTAGCCTCGGTGTCGCTGTGCCCGGTCTACGGCGAACGATCATGTGGACCACCGGTCTGCTCGCCGGTACGATCACGGCATTCTGTGGTCCCATCGCATTCCTGGGCCTGGCTACACCGCATGTGGCAAGGGCCTTATGCCGAACAAGTGATCACCGGATCCTGCTGCCCATGACCATTGCCATGGGGGGCATGCTCGCCTTGCTCTGTGGTCTTATCGTGAAGTGGCCAGGGCCTGCCGCGCTCCCTCTGAATGCGGTGACCTCGCTGCTGGGTGCACCCGTGGTGGCCTGGGTACTTTGGCGTGGGAAGAAATGGGCGCGAACGGCATGAGACCACTGCTGCAACTCCGATCACTGGCCGTGGGGCACGGCAAGGAAGCACTGATCACGGATATTGATCTGGAGTTGAGCACGGGCCAGTGTGTGGCCTTGATCGGGGTGAACGGGGGGGGGAAGAGCACCCTGCTGAATACGCTTGCCGGTCTGCTGCTCCCTTTACGGGGGAGGATCTCCCTTGATGGGAAGGATCTTGCAGGATCAAGTGCGGCAGAGCGCGCACGCCAGGTGGCGGTGGTCTTCACCGGCCGCCCACAGACCGGGCTGCTCGATGTACGCACCATCGTCGGCCTGGGCAGGCAGCCATGGACCGGTCATTTCGGTACGTTGAGCGCCGCCGATGTCGAAGTGGTGGAATGGGCGATGCAGACCATGGATGTGCAACACCTCGCCACACGATCGCTCGACCGGCTCAGCGATGGCGAAGCCCAACGGGTCATGATCGCCCGGGCATTGGCGCAGAACACACCGCTTCTCCTGCTCGATGAGCCCATGGCATTCCTTGATCTGGTGAACCGTGTGCGGCTGCTGCACACCTTGCAGAAGCTCGCTCGGGACCGTGGTGAACTGATCATCCTCTCCACCCACGACCTGCACACCTCCCTGGACCTTTGCGATCACATCCTCCTGATCCACCAAGGAAGGCTCTGGTCGGGTACATCGGCCGAAGTACGGACCAGTGGCATGCTCGAAGCGCTTTTCGCTGGAGCGCACACGCGGTAGCACTGGACCGTAGCTGCCGGTCTGAAGCAATGAAGCCCTCGGCCAATGCCGAGGGCTTCATTGCCATGCGCGTTCGGTGCGCGTTATTTCTTCAGGGCATCACGGATCTCCATCAGCAGTTTCTCCTCGTTGCTGGGGCCGGGAGGCGGAGCGGCAGCCTCTTTCTTCTTGGCGGCATTGATGGCCTTGATCACCATGAACACCGCGAAAGCCACGATCGTGAAGTCGATGATCGTCGTGATCCAGGCGCCGTATTGAATGGCCACTTCGGGCACTGCGGCGACCGCATTACCGGCGGCGTCCTTCGTTTCAGCGACCCCATCCTGGATCACCCACTTCATCTGCTTGAAATCGACTCCGCTGGTCAACTTGCCGATCACGGGCATGACCATGCCATCCACGAAGCCGCTCACGACCTTGCCGAAGGCGGCGCCCATGACCACACCGACCGCCATGTCGATCAGGTTGCCGCGCATCGCGAACTCCTTGAATTCCTTCATCATGCCCATGTTCGTTCTGATTTGTTGTGCGGGTAAAGCTAATTCCTCTGGTCCAATGGTTCAATTGGATCCGAGGCTGCTCCACGTCCGGATGCGCACCCCACGTGGTGGCAGCGCCGGGCCGAGGCGGATCAGGATCTCCCTGGGGCTGCCGGGCAGGTCCAATGGAAGGTAGGTATACCGTAACGGGCGGTCGCGCGATCGGGGCTCCACCCGCAGGGGAAGGTGGAAAATGATGCTGTCCCCTGTAGTGAGCACCACGCCCACCACATCGAAGGGCAGCCCATGAACGTTGGCCAGGACCAGCCCATCCGTGCTGGCCAATGTATCGTTCACATAAGCCAGGGCGATGTCCTGCGGATAGAGGGACTGCCGGATCACGGTGCGATCATGCAGCACCTCGTCCAGATCCAGGTCAAGGTGTGGTTTGTCGGCGTTCACCACTTTGCGGGCAGCATCCCAAACGGGGCGTGTACGCGCACCCGTGCTTTCCCACCAGCCTTCGCTGGAGAAGGTGTCGAGATAGGCGAGATAGAGGTCATGGATCCGTTGATCCTCCAACGCACGGTCCACGAAAGCACGGCCCGGATCCGCTGTTCGCTCCTGCACCTGTTGGCCCAGGATGGAGGATATTGGTGCGTGGCGCAGGAGCGGCAGGGGCAGCACCATCAGGTCCGCGCTCAGGCTATCGACCAGGAACCGCAGGTTCCACCAATCCAGATGATCCTGCGTGCCGAACAGGTCGCTCAACGCCATGATGCGTGCCAACGCATGGGGCTCGAACACGGTGGAGGCCGGGAATTGACCAGCCCGGAATGCTTCCAGTCGACGAACGGCGGACCGTGCCGTTCCGGAATACCGGTCATCCCCACCTTGGATCAGCAACGGTGCGGCCAGCCAATCGGCCTGGGTGGGCATCCTGCTCGGACGTTTTCGCTCGTTCATCTCCGCCCTTGCGTTGAGGTAGAGCGCATCGTCATACCGCAACACATGGCCGGTGGCACCCGGCACACGTGCCAGGATGGTGTGGTCCACCGTTCCGATCAGGGCACATAGGTCAAGGTCGTGGTCGTTCACGGTCACTTCCGCCACCATGGTATTGGGGCTTACGGCGCCTTGGTCGGCCATCACCACTTGGAACAATACCGACCAGAGGATGGAGGCGTCAGTGAATGAACACACTTCGAACCGCTGCATGGTGAGCACCGTATCGCCCGCGGCGAGAGCTACTTCGAATGGCCAGAAACGCGGACGACCCATCGGGAACGCACCGCTATGCACACCAAGTTGAGCCGGTAGGTCCCGGTCGCCGATCAAGAGCCGAGCTTCGCTCGCCGGCGGCTTGGCCGCTACGGCGATGCGCTGCTTCAAATAGGCACGTTCACTCCATGCGCCAAGGCTATCCCATGACATGGGAGGCAGGCTCAGGACCAAACGGGCCACGGTTGGCGGTTCGCCACGGAAGGCGTTCAGTACAGGGGTGCTGATCCGTTTGAAGCCGGGATCGATGACCTCTCGTACGAAACCGCTGCGTTCGGACCGTGTGCCGAGGTAGAACACGAGGCCGATCAGTACCAGTGCGGCCGATCCGAGCAACCAGGACCGCAGCCGGTCCAGGAACCGTTCGCGGTCCCATGGTTTCATGGGGTCGGGGGGGCGGCGGTGACCCGCTTGAAATGGTAATGTGCTGTTCGGGTCACCCCCTTGTTCGTGCCGCTCACGATCGTGTGCCACGCATCATTCCCCTGGGGTATGTACACGATGCGCTGCGGCATATCGTGCTGCGGATCGCTGAAGACAAGGCTGTCCCGATCGTGGATCAGCTTGAACAGTACGGCCTCCCCTCCGTCGCGGCCAATGCTCACCGCGTAGTGCAAGGTGTCGTTCCGGAGGACGATCCCGAGGTGTTCGATGAATACCGTGTCCCGGCCGGAAAGGACATATCCGACCCCGACCGGCATTCCATCCGAGCCACGCTCCCAATGCTCCAATACGGTTGTTCGCCCACTGTCCTGCATATCATACCAATCACCGAGCAAGCGATCCAGGGGTACGACCTCACCCGATCGGACGTCGGTGCTCGATCGCTCGCCCGGCTGCCCACAAGCGATCAGCAAGGCGGGTAGGAGAGGAAGTACGCCGCGCATGACCGTAGGTTACTGAACCGGTGATGAAGATCCGGTCTCTCGATCTTCCTGGTCAGAATGAGCCATGGGGTGCGAAAGTGCGAGGGTGCGAGAGCCACGTCTCTCGCACTTTCGCACCCTGTCACCCATGATCGACCGTTTCTTCTCCATCGTATCAGTAACTGCGTTGTATGGCTTCGATGGATGAACGTGTATCCGGCGGGATGGCGGTCTTGCACCCCTTGTTGTAATCGTACATCACCTGTACGCTTCTCCCGGTGGCCACCAAGGCGCCGTGCGCATCGGTGATCCGGTATTCCATGGTGAAACTCGTGTTCCCAATGTGGGTGCACCCCGTGCGCACGTGCAAGGCCGATGGCCACACCACAGGCTTGTGGAAGTCGCAAGTGGTGCTTGCCAGGATCACTCCGATCCGCTCCTTCTCCAAGGATGCCAGCACACCGATGCGCTCCAGGTAGTACATGCGTACGTTCTCGAAGTACCGGAAATAGACCACGTTGTTCAGGTGCCCGAAGGCATCCTGTTCCCCCCAGGCCACGGGGATGTTGATCCCGAGCACGAGCTGCTCCGCGCTCACCGCAGTTCCTTCAGGAGTTCCCGGTGCTGCCCTTTGAGGCGTTCCACATCGCGCGCCAGTTTCTCGATCTTCTTCTCCATGTCCTTCTTCATCGCTTCGCCACTGCTGCTCTTGAAGTTGAACATCCCCATGTTCCGTTCCATGCCGCGCATCTCCGATTCCAACTCCTCGATCTTGCGCTTCACGAACCGGCTCTCCTTCTCGATCATGTATTTTCCGTCGGGGCCCGCCTTCATCTCATCCACCCGGTCCTGGAACTGGATCCGGCGGCGTTCCTCTCCTTCGAACTTCAGCTGGCCATAGTGTTTGTCCAGTGCGGCGCGATAACGCGTACTGAACGCATCGTACAACTTCGGTGATACACGGCCCGAATCCATCCAACGGGCCGAGAAGGCCTTGAGCGCCTCCATGTCCTTGGGGCGATCGCCGCTGGGTACGAAGGCTTCGATCTCCGCGATCAGTGCTTCCTTGGTCTGGGCGTGTACGGCCTGTTCCGCATCCATCTTCTCAAAGACGGCCTTCCGGTTATGGAAGAACTGGTCGCAGGCCTCCCGGAAGCGGATCCACAGGCGGTTCTCGTCGCGCGGCCCCGCACTGCCCGCATCCTTCCACTGCTGCTGCAGGTGTTTGAGCTTGTCCGCCGTCTGGCGCCATTCGGTGCTGTCCTTCAGTTTCAGCGCCTCTTCCACCAGTGCCTGTTTCTTTTCGCGTACATCCTTGTACTGGTCCCTCAGCTTGTCGAAATGGGCTTTCTTGGCATCGAAGAACACGTTGCATGCGGCACGGAATTCCTTCCAGATCCGCTCGTTGTCCTTCTTGGTGGCGAAGCCGATCTGCTTCCATGCGTTCTGCAACTCCAGCACCTGGTCCGTCATCGTTCGCCACTCCTTCGAGGCGGCATCCCCAAGTTGGTCCGTCACCGCCTTCACCTTCTCCACCAGGGCTTGTTTGGCGTTCAGGTTCGCCTCGTGCTCCGCACGCCTGATCCGGTAATGCTCATGGATCTTGTCGTAGATGACACGGGTGGCCGTGGAGAACCGGTCGCGGATCGCCTCCCACTCCTCGCGTAATACAGGACCTATCGCATGCCACTTCTCCTGATACTCCCGCACGCCGTGTTCCAACTCCTTCACGTTGTCCTTCTGGGCCAGGCTTTCCACGTCGCTGATCAGTGCCTGTTTCAGGGCCGTGTTCTTCCGCAGGTCGTGGTCGCGTAACTCCTTGTAGATGCGGATGTGGTAGAAGAACTCATCCCGCAGGTGGGAGTAGTCGTTCTGGATGTCGCGGTAGTGTTGCTGCGGTACCGGACCGATGGTCTTCCACTTCTCCTGAAGTTCGGCGAACCGTTGGAAGGCCGTGCCGATGTTCTCCTCTCCGGCGATCAGGCTCTTCAGCTCCTCCATGATGGCCTTCCTGGCCTCCAGATTCTCGTTCTCCTCCTTCTGCTTCTTCCGGCGGATGTCGTTCACCCGTTGGTTGAAGAGGTCGAGCAGTTGTTTGAATCGTTTGTCCTCCTCATCGCTGAGGGGGGCTGATTCCATCGCGATGGGGGCGCCATTCGGTGCTTCGACCGGTGTTTCCGTGGGCCCGCCTTCCAGCTGTGGGTCGTGGTGTTCCTGTTGCAGGGATGCGGCCACCAGGGCCTCATACGCCTCTTTCACGCCTTCCACGGCCTCGGATGCGATCTCCACATCCTCCTGGGCCGTGATCTCCTCGAGCCGGGTGATCAGCTCTGCTTTCGTTGCCATCGCTTTCGGTTTGCCCGTTGGGGCATCGTCCAAAGATAGGGGGATGGCCCGATCCGCAAGGGGGCCTATACGGCCAGGCCGAGCATGCACACATCGTCCATCTGCTCGATGGGGCCTTTCCAATCCAGGAAGGCCTGTTCGATCACACGGGCCTGCTCCTTCATTCCCAGCCGTTGGTTGCCCAGGATCAATTCCTGCAGGCGCGAGGTCATGAAGCGTTTGCGCTCCGGGCCGCCGAACTGGTCCACGTACCCGTCGCTGAACAGGTAGATGCGGTCCCCTTCGGAGTAGGCCAACTTATGGGTGGTGAAGCGCCTTTCCTCGCCGATGTGGCCTCCTCCGACAGGCCGCCGGTCGCCGTTGATCACGCTCAATTGGCCCTGGTGCAACCAGTACACCGGCCGGTAGGCCCCAGCGAAAAGGATCTCCTTGGCGGCTCGGTCCACCCGGCACAGGGCCAGGTCCATGCCGTCGCCGGCCCCGCGTTGTTTCCCCTGCTGGTTCAGGCTGGCCACCATGCGTTCATGCAGGATGGAGAGCACCTCCGAAGGATCCTTGTGCGCATGCTGCGGCACGATCTCGTTGAGCAGGGAACAGCCGATGGCGGCCATCATGGCCCCGGGGAGTCCATGGCCGGTGCAGTCGGCCGCAGCAACGAAGCAGCGCTGGGCATCGATCCGGTACACCCAATGGAAATCGCCGCTCACCACGTCCTTGGGCCGGTCGATGACGAACGAGTCCGCGAAGAGCTCATCATACACCAGGGCCGAGGGTACCAAGGCCCGCTGGATCTTTCCCGCATAGGCGATGCTGTCATTCATGTCCTCGTGGCGTTCTTTCAGCCGCTGCTGGGCTTCCTCGTCCACCTTGAGCCAGCGCCCCACGTAGCGGAAGAGGAGGAAACCCGCGGTGCCGAAGAGGAGCACCGCGAAGCCGATCTGCCAAAGCAACGCGCGTACCGCAGCGGCTTCGTAGGCGGCAGTAGGGGTGCGGGCCACCACCATGGCCACGGTGGCACCGGTGGGGTCGGTGACGATGTCGAAGACCACGAGCTCGCGTGCATTTCCCGTTCCCACTTCCAAGGTGCCCGCATTCCCGAAGGCTTTCCGCAGTGCGGCCCGATCCCCCGCCCAAGGCGCCCGGTAGCGAGGCTTCTCGGCCGAGGTCACCAGCACCTGGATCTCTTGTTGCTTCGGATCGAGCACCACCAGTTCCAGGGGGCTTTCCAGGGCGTTGCGATAGGCCGCCTTGCGCAGGCGCTCATGAAGCACGAAGTATCGTGCATCCTGTGTCCTCTTGATGATCAGGCCCGGATCGGCATACCGTTCGAGCAGGCCGAGCACGTTGTGCGCACCGATCTCCTCCGATACGGTGGAGGTGATGCTCCGAAGCTGGGTGATGCCCGACGCCTTGCGAGCCTTGCGGTCGTTGCGATGGGCTACGCCGAGTACGATGAGGCAAAGGCCCAGAAGCGCTGCATAGACCGCATACAGGACTTTGTGTTTGGTGCGCTTCGGGCGTAGATCCACGGAAGGAGGCGAGGGCGGAGAGTTGCCTTCGACCGTTCATACGGGGTTGAGCGTGAGAAGGTTCCGAGGTGTTTCGGATGTGGTATCAGGGCGTTGGCCCTGTTCTTGGTCGGAAAGGGCAGGGATGCATGGGTGATGGCAGCGGCCCTCGCAGCTTCCTGGATGCGTTCAATACGGCAGGTGCCGGGCCCCTACATGAGCAGATGCTCGCACTGGGTCACTGCCCGAACATATAAGGCTCTTGACCCTCGGCCGGGTCACGGCTCGGATCGGTCGCGGTTCAGCTTAAAAAAGGATACCGGTGGTCCGTCGGGGGAACGAAGGTCTCCTTGATCGTGCGCGGACTCACCCACCGGATCAGGTTCAAGTAGCTGCCCGCCTTATCGTTCGTGCCGCTGCCGCGCGCGCCGCCGAAGGGTTGCTGGCCCACCACCGCACCCGTGGGCTTGTCGTTGATGTAGAAGTTGCCCGCTGCGTGCCGCAGTACCTCCGTGGCCTCCAGGATGCTCGCCCTATCGTTGCTGATCACCGAGCCGGTGAGCGCATATTCGCCCGTGGCATCGATCAGTTTGAGCGTCTCGGTCCACCGTGCGCTGTTGTACACGTAGATGGTGAGCACCGGTCCGAAGATCTCTTCGCACATCGTCACGCTCTTGGGGTCCTTGGTCACGGCCACCGTAGGTTCGATGAAGTAGCCCTCTTTCTTGTCGTACTTCCCCCCGGCGATCACCTGGATGTTCTTCTTATCCTTCTTCAAGGCATCGATGTGGCCCGCGATCTTGTCGAAGCTCTTTTCATCGATCACTGCGCCGATGAAGTTGGTGAACTCGCGCGGATCGCCCATCTTCATGTCGGCCAGATCGGCGAGCAATTCCTTCTTCACTGCTGGCCACAGGCTCTCCGGAATGTAGGCCCGGCTGGCGGCACTGCACTTCTGCCCTTGGAACTCGAAGGCCCCGCGGCTCAGGGCCGTGGCCACCACCTTCGGATCCGCGGTCGGGTGCGCGATCACGAAATCCTTGCCACCCGTTTCGCCCACGATGCGCGGGTAACTGCGGTACATCGGCAGGTTCTCGCCGATGGTCTTCCAGATCTGGCGGAAGACCCCGGTGCTCCCGGTGAAATGAATGCCTGCGAAGTCCTTGTGCTTGAAGATCACATCCCCGGCCATCGCCCCGCTCACGTGGATCAGGTTGATCACCCCCGGAGGTAGACCGGCGGCCATGAAGACCTCCATGATCACTTGGGCGCTGTAACACTGGCTGTCCGCGCATTTCCATACCACGGTATTGCCCATGAGCGCGCAGCTGCTGGGCAGGTTGCCGGCGATGGCCGTGAAGTTGAACGGGGTGAGGGCGAAGACGAAGCCTTCGAGCGCCCGGTACTCCAAGCGGTTCCACACACCCGGGGAGCTGATGGGTTGATCGCGCAGGATCTGCTGGGCGTAGTACACATTGAAGCGCAGGAAGTCGATCAGCTCACACGCGCTGTCGATCTCCGCCTGGTACGCGTTCTTGCCCTGGGCCAGCATGGTGGCCGCATTGATCTGCGCCCGGTAGGGGCCGGCCAGCAGGTCCGCAGCCTTCAGGAAGATGGCGGCACGCTGTTCGAAGGGCATGGTCTCCCAATTCGCTTTCGCCTTCAACGCCGCATCAATTGCGGCCCGCACATGCTTGGCCTCACCGTGGTGCGAGGACCCCAGGTTATGCGTGTGCTTGTGCGGTGGGCTCATCTTCCGCAGGTCCTTCGTCTCGATCGCGTGCCCGGCGATCCACATCGGCGCATCGATCCGGGAGCGCAACCGCCGATCCACTTCCGCCTGTAGGGCTTTCCGCTCAGGGGTTCCGGGAGCGTAGCTCAATACGGGTTCGTTGGTCGGTACCGGTACTTGGAAAATGGCGTTGGACATGGGGGTGCGGTCGCTTGGCCACAAAGATACCCGTACCCGCCATTTCCCCGCCCGCCCCCAGCAGGGCTATCGCCTCTTGATTCCCAGCAGAAGGTCGAGATAGTCGTTTCTTCTTGCGGCGGTCATGCGCTTGCGGGAGAGGCTCTTGGCGGGGTCGTGGTGTTTTCGGCACATGTTCAAGGCGGTCCTTCGGACAATGGCCATGTTCTGGTCGGCAT